>TARA_R110002072_G_scaffold64203_1_pt1 | contig 137784 bp, 128 predicted proteins | sample TARA_R110002072 | Tara Oceans TARA_R110002072 (sample SAMEA4397118) | marine metagenome | biome: Polar Biome; feature: [SRF] surface water layer (ENVO:00010504); material: water (ENVO:00002006), including particulate matter (ENVO:01000060) such as... | depth 5 m
CGACGACGGAAACGATGACGAAGATGATAATACTAATGACGAATGTACTTCGAATTGTGATGAGCAAGATCCAGAAAGAAAAATCAAGTTTCAAATCATTCCACTTGTATTTGGAGCCTATGATATTCAAAACAAAATTGTTAATTTAGCGAATCCAGAGGGAAGTAACTCTTTAAACAATCAGTTTAATATTGATTTAACTAACAAATCTGAAAATGGTTATATGGTAAATCAGATTAGAAAACTATCAGGTGGCCTTGGGGCTGGAGTTAGTTTCTATATTGAGAATGCGAGTTCAACATTTGAGTCCCTTTTTGGTGGTCTTGTTGGAGTGAGCGCAATTAAAGATAGAAGTGTCGAGTACACTCGATTTGTAGAAACTCTTGATCAGGCTAAAGACTTAAAGCTATTAGGAGTTCCTTGGACTGTAGAAGAGCTTGGAGAGTTTAACAATGGTGAGTCAGTACAATACCAATCAAGCGGTGGAGTTCTCTTCCTTGGTGGAGTAGGGGCATCAGGGTTTTCAGCTGGAGCTACTTATTTATCAACTGGTGGATGGAAAACTTTCGTTAAAAAAGTTGAAAAAAATAAAGTTCTTGTTCAGCAGTTAACTACAAATATTGAAAGATCATCTGTTTTTACCGGACTTATGTTGAGTAAGGTAGAGAGTGTAAAAATTAAAGAATTAAATGATGGTTTCACATATATATTTGATTTTGATGGTGGTGAGAGTGTTGTCAGTGCCTACGAGCAATTTATGATTGGAAACTTACTACCAGCTCAAGAAATGGCCTTGTTACCTTATTCATATGTAGAGAAGGTTTCTACTTATAATAAAGAAGTTATTGCTAGAGAAAGAAATGTAAAGTTAGGACTTCCAATGGTTGCAACATACTCTTGGAAAAAATCAGAGTCTTATAATAAAGAAAATACAATTACTCATGAAAATGGAAATAAGTCGATTCAAGAGTATGGAATCACGATGAAGCAACAGAAAGGACGTTTCTTTCATATGCATAAAGAGTGGATTAGATCTTTTTACGGTGGAATTTCTGAAACTTTTAATAAAAGCGGAAAGATGATTGAGAAAACTGTTTCAGGTCAATTCTTAATGAAGTTTGAAAATGATCATGGAAAGACTTGGAAGTTTAGAAGTGCTCTTAAGAAATTTAATAAAGAACTCGGTCTGAGAAACTACATTGATTTGAAGATGGATGAAAAAGAAAAGATTGGATACTTTAAACTTCAGTTTGGTTTTAATATTCCTGAGACATTAACAAAGATTTTAATTAATCAGGCTAAGAATAAAACTTTTGATAGTAATTCTCAGTCAACACTAAGAAAAGTAATCGCTGATTATTTTACAAATGGAGACAAAGACTCTCTATGTAATCAAGAGAATGAATCACTTACACAGTGTCAAAGAAGACTGGTAAGAAAGTCTGCTAAAGCGTTAGAGAAGATGAATATTCAATTGAAGAAAATGGAGACAAGTCTACGTAACAGTCGCCGTGAGTTTGTTACAAACTATGCAAAGTTTGGAAATGGTCTTCTTAGAAATCAGTTTATCGTAGAAACTTTAGGAAGAATGGATCGTACATGTCTTATGAAGTACGAGCTTATTGCTGAAGGGATGATGTTTAAGAAGGTTACTAAAACAGGTTTCGTAAACCGAAGCTGTAATTAAATCAGCTTCGGAGACTAAGATATATTTGAGAATTCTATTCCTGACCAAAGTACTTTTCTCCTTGTTTTAAATTACAAGCCGAGTTAAGATGTAATTACAGGAAGTTAACTGATAAAACAGGATGTTTTAGTGGAATTCTCATTTGATTCACCTCGCAGTGATGCAGGACAAACTACACAACAATCATTGGCCAGCGATAAGTTAAGAAAAGCGATTGAAAGAAATCGTGCTAAACAAGCGAAACGAGCTGGTAATAGTTCTTCTGGTCTTCCAAGGCAAGAAGCAAAAGTCGTAAACGATGGTTGGAATTTACCAAACTCAGAAACTTCAAGGTCATCTAGAGCATCTTCATCAACAGCTTCAAGAAGAAAAGTTGCAAAAGTTGGTGAGGTAGAATTCACTCAGCCAATTCGAACAAAGAGAAAATCTCCAAGCACAGTTAGTTATGGAACCGGTAAAGCATTGACTCGCTCTAGTGCTCGACCAAAAGCAAGAACGAAGAAAGCAAAAGCACGAGAGAAGTCAGATCTTGTTATCAAAGGGATTTGGGTTTTTTGTTCTTTCCTGATGTTAAGACTTATTTTTAGTGAGGGTGGAGTAATGGACTACTATTCACGAAAGCAAGTTATGAATGAGAAAGTAAAACAATATCAATTAATCGAAGAAGAAAATAAAGGTCTCTTACGTGAGATCGATCTCTTAAGAAAGAATCCTCGCTATCAAAGAAAAATGGTAAGAGAGCATTTAGGCTACATTGCTAAAGATGAATATCTTATTTTGTTTGCAGCAGATTCAACTTACCAGCAAATTTAAGTTTATCGCCCTTTTTAATTTCTTTAGCAAAAGGGCTCGCTGCCTTTAGCTCCAGAACATGTCTTGAGAAAATGGGTGGAGTTCTAGGGATTGTTGGTGGCTCTGCTCTTCCCGGGTGAAATTTAACGTCTCTTTCAATATGAAGAACAACGTACTCTTTATCGAGAAAGAAGATGTCGAGATTAAAGTATGTATCCGGCATCCAGAAGCGACGAAAGCCATCGGTAGAGTAGAGAAAGAGCATTCCCTGGGTATTCTTATAGTCTTTATCTTGAATGCCTGAGAGGCCCTTTGTTTTCGCCTCTTCAGTGGACGCTACAGAGATGGTGAGTTCTTGGCCACTGGCAACTTTAAGGGTGAGATGGTCTTTTGAATCAGACTGGCAAGATGTGAGTGTTAAAATACTTATTAAAGATATAAGAGTAATTATTTTTTGCATAAACTACCTAAGTTAATTTAGTTTCCTCTATGCTATTACCAAATGAATTAAGTATCAAATCGGAAGTGGTATAAGACTTCAATTTACGATGTAAATTGTACGTGTGTCCGCCAACACAATGCAGGCGTACATTCACTTCGTTCATTTCCACTACTGCATTGATGTTACGGTAGAGCGACCGTCAATTTACGATGTAAATTGTACGTGTCGCATTAAGCGGCGAAGAGGTCAAGCTGATCAGATTCATTATCTTTATCATTCTCATTGGCTTCTCTTTGTGCTTTTCTAAGGTGATATATTTCATAAGAAAATTGTTCGTTTGTAAGAGTTTCTGTTTGGGAGAAGAAGTCCGGAATTCCGCGACCATCTCTTCTTACTAGAGAAATCATAAAAAATGTTAAGGCAGAGGCGTAGCAAGTTGTATAACCAACTGTTCGCATAAAGGCCTCCATAAAGCTTAGTTCATAGGGATTACCCTCGTGTGAACGTACTCTAAGACCCATAATATGTTTTCCAAGAGTTTTTCCTTCTGCCATATAAAGCGTGGCCAGGAAGTAGGAAAAATAAACTGCTAAGATAATAGGAAGTCGAATTGAATGTGTCTGAAAAGTGAGAGCACTCTTGATTTGACCTGGAAGAAATTTAAATAATTCATTTGTGAAGGCAAAGTATCCAATCCATAGGGCCTTCTCGATCAATCCAATAATAAAAAGATCAATACCAAAAGCACTGAAGCGTTTCTTTAATAATTCAAATTTTGAAATATTAGGTTTTAAGGGAATGATTTTTGCGTTCTTTTCTTCCATATCCTCTTATCGGAATATGGAAGAATTTACTTTGATTTAGCCCTCATTTTTCCTCAAAGAGGACGAGATTTCCTATTGAATTTGGTTCTGGGAAATTACCTTTTTAAATTGATCAAGTTTAATCATGGCCTCAAGAGGGGTAAGTGATTGAATATCGATATCCGTTAGATCTTTTTCTAATTCTTTAAGATAAATAGGAGTTTCTTCTACTGCTACTTCCTCTGGGAAAAAGCTTAGCTGCTCACTATTTTTCTTAATGATTTTTACCCCATCCTTTTGGTTATGGTGGGATTCAAGTCTACTAAGAATTTCCTGAGATCGGCTTAAGATACCATTTGGAAGACCTGCTAGTTTGGCCACATAAATACCAAAGCTTTGGCTAGCGGCTTCTTCAATTAAGCGATAGAGAAATTGAACTTCACCATTTCTATTCTTTGTTTCAACCGTTAAGTTCTTTGTCCCTTCTAAATCTTCAGCCAGCTCAATAAGCTCATGGTAATGAGTTGCAAAGAGAGTGGTTGCTTTTGTGTTTTGACTTAAGTGTTCAACCAATGACCAAGCAATAGAAACGCCGTCATAAGTTGAAGTCCCTCGTCCAACCTCATCTAAAATAATAAGAGATTTTTCTGTGGCATGGCGGATGATCTCAGCGGTTTCTGCCATCTCAACCATAAAAGTAGAGTGACCTTTGAGGATATCATCACTTGCCCCGAGACGACTAAAAATATAATCACATAGTCCTGTTTTGGCATAGAGAGCAGGAACAAAACTTCCAATTTGGGTAAGGATTTGAATAATCGCCACTTCTCTCATGACCGTTGTTTTACCGGCCATGTTTGGACCGGTTATAAGACCAAAAGGAACTTCTTTATTAAGGACAAGGTCGTGGGGAATGAATTGATCACGAATGGCATTTTTTATTAAAGGATGCCAAGCTGACTTAAGTGTCATTCCTTTTTCATCACTAATTTCAGGACGAGTAAATTCTTCGTGAATGGCCACCCATGCAAGAGATTGAAAACTATCAGTCAATCCAATCACATCTGCTAAGGTTTGAATCTCTAAACTAGACTCGCTCATTTGAGTGGTGAGGCCTTTAAAAATTTCTCTTTCAAGTTTTTCTAATTTTTCCTTAGCGCTGATCATTTCTTTTTCAAACTCAGCAAGCTCTTTCGTCATATACCTTTCTGAATTCACCAGAGTTTGGCGACGATCAAAATGCTTAGGAACTTTATCAGTATGAATTTTACTTATTTCAATAAAGTAACCAGCAACATTATTAGATTTGACTCTTAACTTTGAGATACCAGTTTCTTCACGGTAGCGAGCTTCAATTTCTTTAAGCTCTTCATTGGCATTGGTGTTGAGCTTGGCCAGCTTGTCACGCTTTTTACTACAACCGGCCTTAATTAAGTTGCCTTTATCAAGGCTAGCGCCAATTTCGTCGTTAATTGTTTCTGTAATTTTTTGTTCAAGTGAATTTAGAATTTCCCATTCTTTTTTGGAAAGTTTTCTAATTAAGCCCGAGGTAAACTTCTTTGTTTTACTATCAATTTCTTTAAAAGTTCTTATGGCCTGAGCTGTGTTGATCAGGTCACTGGCCGTGGCCTTTCCTGTACTAATCTTAGCGAGGATTCTTTCGAGGTCACGAATATCACTAAACTCTCTTCTTACTTCTTTTAACAAATCCATTTCTTGGCTTAGTTTTTCAACTAAGTCCTGCCTCTTAAGAATCTCTTCTTTTGAGCGAAGAGGATTTAAAAACATCTTTCTGAGTTGTCTTGATCCTAGAGCACATTGAGTTCTATCTAGAAAACCGAGAAGGCTTTCTTTATATTGCTCACGGTTCTTTGGAAAAATTTCCAGACCAGTTAAAGTAGGAAGTGTAATTTTTAAATTGCCCTCTTCATTAACCAGTTGAAAGGGTTTGATATGATAAAACTCTTCTAAGTTTTGAGTACTACAAATATAGTAAGCAAGTGCTCCGATAGGAGAGAGAATAGCTTTTTCTTTTTTAAGAATAGCGTCTCTTTTATAGGAAGGAATCACTTTTTCTAAAAAGAGATCTGTATACTTTGTTGAAAAATATTCTTCACTCAAGAAAGTGGTCAATGTTCCCATAGAATTACAAAGAGTTTCAACGCTCTCAATATCTTCCCATTGGTTCATAAAAGTAATGAGCTCTCTTGGAGAATAGCTTCTTAGTTTTTCAAGAAACTCTTCTTTCTCTTTAAGCTTATGACCTTTGAAGTCCCCAGTTGTGAAATCAATAACAACTAAATAAAAATGGTCATCACTAAAAAAGGCACTGGCCATATATCTTTGATCTTTGTCTGTCTTATCTAAGTCAAAAGGCATGCCGGGACTAACAACTTGAGTGACTGCTCTTTTAACAATTCCTTTAGCGTCTTTTGGATTTTCAACTTGTTCACAAAGAGCAACTTTTAGGCCCATGGCCGTTAAGCGATCAATATAAGTTGAAGCCGCATGGTGAGGAATTCCGGCCATTGGTATGGAAGTTTCTCCCAGCTTTCCTCGATGGGTAAGAGTGATATTCAAAAGTTTTGCAGCCTTTTGAGCATCTTCAAAGAAAGCTTCATAGAAGTCACCCATTCTAAAGAGAAGAAAGGTATCTAAGTAGTTTTGTTTAATAGAATGGTATTGTTCCATCATCGGGGTAAGTTTTACGCCCTGATTGATAAGGTCTTGTAATGTGGTGTGTGACACAAGAAGTCCTTTGATTTTAAAGTTGAGTTGCGTTCTCAAGATTATCGCAAGAAAGATATTGAACGTAAAGTTGAATAAAGATCATTAGAGCATATAAGTTATTGAATAAACGGAGCGATTGAAGATAAAATAGAGCTTCACCGAGAAGGATTTCGGAGACACAATTCAAGGAAGTTCATGCAAGAAAAGCGTCATACATTCACATTCTATGGCTTTTTAATTCTCAATTTTTTAGTTGTTATTCTCTCACTTACTTTTGATATTAAGGGGAATCCTTTTAAAAACTCTGCAGCTTCGAAAAGTGATAATGAACCATTACAGGAAAGTTTTTTTAAAAGTGTTAATTACTACCTTTTTCAAAAAGGACAAAACTCGCTTCACCTAGATGCAGACGAACTAACCATCAATCAAACCACTGGGAAAACTTACTTTTTTAATCCTCGCGGGGAAGCTTATACTAAATCCAATAAAGAAATTCTTTACTCTGGAAAGCAAGGTGTTCATTCAAAAACAGAATCAATTCTAAAAATCGATGGCAATGTGTCCTTAAAATTAGAAGATACAAAGGGCACTAGTGATCATTTAAAGTATTTTATCGCTGAGGAAAAAGCGATTTTAACCGGGAATGTGAAGAGTGAATCCTATGTGGAAACCACTAAAGATCTTATTAAAGTGAACTCAGATGTGGCCACCTTCTTTCCTGTTCGAAAGTTTAGTATTTATCAAGGTAATGTTGACGGCCTCATTAAGCGAAGACGGGTTTATGAAGAAAATATTAAGTTCAAATCAAATATTTTTAGTTTAGACCTCCCCACTAATTATGCTGAATTAATAGGGAATGTTTTCATAGAAAAACAACTACTTACGGCCACAAGTCTTCGTGGAGAAATATTTTTGGAAAACTATAACAAAAAGCTCAAGTATTTCGTTCTTTATGACGATGTGAAGGTAAGTGAAAAAGTGATGCTGGATGGGAAATTTATAACGAGAAAGGCCTTTTCTGAAAAGCTTGAAGGTCTTATGAGTGAGAATAAAGTTATTCTCACTGGTTTTCCCAAAGTTTTTCAATTGAATGACGTGATCAAAGGGAACAAGATAGTTCTTCGAGAGAACACAGAGGTTGTTGAAGTAGACGATGCTAACTCCAACTTTAAGTTGAAGTAAAAATATTAATTACAGGGATGCAATGAAAGAAGCAGCATATTTAGAAGCAACGAAGCTAAGAAAAACTTACTCCGGAAGAACAGTTGTGAAGGATGTAAGTCTAAAAGTAGAACAAGGAGAAGTTGTTGGATTGCTTGGGCCTAATGGTGCAGGAAAAACAACTTCATTTTATATGATGGTTGGTCTGGTGAAGGCCGATGAAGGAAAGATCATGTTATCGGGAAAAGATTTAACAACATTTCCCATTCACATTAGAGCACTAGAGGGAGTGGGTTATCTTCCTCAGGAAGCTTCTGTTTTTCGAGACCTCTCGGTAGAAGCAAATATTTATAGTGTTTTAGAAAATAGAGATCTTCCAAAAGCAAAAAAGAAGAACTTGTTAGAGTCTTTGATTTCAGACTTTGGTTTGAATCATATAAGAGAATCTAAAGGTGCGGCATTATCAGGTGGAGAAAGAAGAAGAGTTGAGATTGCTCGCTCGCTAGCACTTGAGCCCAAGTTTATTTTACTTGATGAACCTTTTGCTGGGGTAGACCCATTAGCAGTTAGTGACATTCAAGGAATTATTACAGGATTAAAAAGAAGAAATATTGGAGTATTGATCACGGACCATAATGTACGAGAAACTCTCGGCATTGTTGATCGGGCTTATATCATGAACAGCGGTGAGCTACTTGTTAGTGGTACACCAGATGAAATCGTGAATAATGAGCGTGCAAGGAAGTTCTACCTCGGAGAAGAATTTAAAATGTAATTGAGGTAAGTATGGCCATTAAATTTAATCAGAACCAATCCCAAATTCAAGGGTTGATGATGACACCACAACTTCAGCAAGCGATTAAGTTGCTGACGTTGACTCACTTAGAGATGACCAATGTTATTGCTGAGGAGATGGTTGAAAATCCAATGCTCGAAGAATTTGATCCTAATAATGTTGATCATCAGAAAAATGAAGCTGATCACGATCTCGAAAAAATTGAGGCCCAGACTAAAGAAGCCGACGCTGAAAACTTTAAAGAAAGTGGCGTCGTAGAAAAAGATGATTTTGATTGGGAAAGCTATATCGAGGCCTACAATTCATCATCTTCAAGTGCTCCTACGGATTTATCAAGACCTGATTTTGATGAAATGCCAAATTATGAAAATATTGTTTCCAAAGGACTTACCTTAGCGGAACATCTCGAATGGCAACTGATGATGGAAGATTTATCAGCAGCGGAAAGTGCTTTTGCCAAACATATTATTCATAACATAAACGACGATGGTTATCTCGACCTTCCTTTTCTGGATATTTGTAAAGAGACAGATCTTGAAGAAGATGAGGCGAAAGATATTTTAGAAATGGTTCGTCGCTTTGATCCTGTTGGATGCGCTTGTGAAAGTTTAGAAGAATGTCTTATGTCACAGGCGAGAATTGCGGAAGAAAGATCTCCTTTATTAGAGAAATTAATATGTGATCACTTACATGATTTAAAGAATAGAGATCATGTAAAGATTGCTAAGAAACTTGGTGTTACTGAAGAACAAGTTCTTAACACTGCTGAACTTCTTAAGAACTTTCACCCTAAGCCAGGTCGTTTAGTTGGTGGTGGGGATACTCATTACATTACTCCTGATATTTACGTTGTAGAAGTTGGAGGAGAGTTTCAAGTTAAAGTTAATGATGAAGGTGTTCCTAAGCTAAGAGTCTCTCAGCTCTATCAACAAATGTTGAAAGAAGACGGTAATAGCGAAGCAAAAGATTATGTTAAAGAAAGACTTAAGAGTGCTCTTTGGTTAATTAAATCAGTGCAAACAAGACAGAAAACAATTTATAGAGTTGCCATAGAAATTGTAAAACAACAGCAAGACTTTTTTAAGTTAGGGCCAAAGTATTTAAAGCCAATGATCTTAAAAGATATTGCTAATGAAATCGGAATGCATGAGTCAACGGTTTCTCGTGTGACGACAAATAAATATATGCACACACCAATTGGATTATTTGAATTGAAATACTTTTTTAACTCTGGTGTTGGTGGAAAAGACGGTGGGATCGATGTTTCAGGTGAGGTTCTTAAGTTAAAAATTAAAGAACTGATAGCCAACGAAAATCCTAAGAAACCTTTATCCGACCAAAAGATTGCGGACCTATTAAGTCGAGATGACGTAATGGTTGCAAGAAGAACAGTTGCTAAGTATCGAGAGATGTTAGGAATTCTATCTTCTTCAAAAAGAAAGGTTAAGTAGGGAAAGTAGAAATCCGAAAAGATTACATACGAAGAAAAGTGCGCAATTAAATGCACTAAGAAAATAAGGGAAGGTTTATATGAAAGTTACCGTTTCATTTCAAAACTTGGAACACACTCCGTCACTTGATGAGAGAATTCATGAGAAGTCGGAAAAGTTAAAAAAATATCTTGAGGGAAGAATTCATGTGAAATGGAATTGTTTTGTGAAAGATCATTCTCACTACGCTGAGGTAGATCTAGTAGGCCCAAAGTGTGAATTTCACGCCACCGCAAAGTCAGACAGTCTTTATAAAACTATTGATCAAGTGGTAAATAAGCTTGAAAAACAGCTTAGTAAGAAGAATACAAGAATCAAGAACAAGTTACATCGTAAGACAGAAAAACCTGTCATCTTAGATTATGAGTCAGCTTGGGATGATCACGATGAGGAAAAATTTGATGACGCGATCTAGTGCGTCAAGTCTCCGAATTTAGTATAAAAACGAATAAATTTAGACGCTTATATGGCAACACAGGGCTGTTTTTCACAAAATGTCGCCCAGTGTTGCTTTTCTTTTTTTAATCATAATTTCTAACTTATTACTTACACTTTCTTACATCGCTTGCCAGTACCTGACTATTTTCGTTTATTGGTCTTGCGAATATGAAACAAGGTGTAAAAATGAAAAAATTAGTAGCAGTTGTAGTTCCTTTCCTAATGTTAGCCGGTAGCACATGGGCATGTGATATCCACGGAGAAACAGGAATCGTTGAAGAGAATAGCCTTAATATCCCAGCAGGTAGAAAAAGCCTTAATGGAATGACAGAAGCAGTATTCTTAGAGCAAATTGAAAAAGTATCTAAGTTCTATACTTCAGCAGTTGAAGAAAGAGGAGCCACTCTTAAAGTTAGAAAACTTTGGGATGATGGAACAGTTAATGCTTATGCAAAGCAAGTTAAGCCTGGTGAAATGGATAGCGATAACAATAGAAATGAAACAGATAAGACAATCTTTGAAGTAAATATGTTTGGAGGACTTGCTCGTCATGAGACAATCACTCCTGATGGATTCGCTCTTGTTGTTTGTCACGAGTTAGGTCACCACCTTGCTGGTGCTCCGAGAAAACTTGATTTTTTAGGAAATCTTCGTTGGGCCTCAAATGAAGGTCAAGCTGATTACTGGGGAACAATGAAGTGTTTAAGAAAAGTTCTAGAAAGTGAAGCTAAAACAGCGACATTTTTAGAGAAGCAAGCATATGATAAAGAAGCTTATGAAGCATGTCGTGAAGCATACGGAACAAATGAGAAAGAAGTTGCTCTTTGTACTAGAACTTCAATGGCAGGTAAGAGTTTAGCGAATCTTTTTAATTCATTAAGAAGCATCACTACTCCAGTTGCTTTTACAACTCCAGATGCAAACGTTGTTGCTAAGACTTTTCATAGTCACCCGCAACCACAGTGTCGTTTAGATACATACTTCCAAGGATCATTATGTACGATCTCTCACACAGTTGATGTTGATCACGATAATCCATTCCTAGGTGTATGTACAAGAAGAGACGGAGACTCTAAAGGTATCAGACCACTATGCTGGTGGAATCCTTCAGAGTACGACAATGACAATAAGACTGACGAAACTCCAGTAGTAGTAGTTCAGTAGTGGCATCATAATTGAATATATTTAAATAGCTACTTGCTAAAAGTAATAGAGACCTCGTTAATCGGGGTCTTTTTTTTATCTACTGTCTAAAGATTTGACAGTTGTAAGGGTTATTTAAATGTTAAAGAGTTCTCATTTATTCTTTATTTCTCTTATCCTGCTGGCCATCTCTGGCTGTGGGGTTAAAGAAAAAACCAGTGCAACGAGCTATGTGAAGAGTGCCTTGGCGTTGGAGACAAGTTGCCAAATTAATGAAGAAAAAAGGACTTTTTCTAATAGTATTGCTTTTCCAGAATTCTATCAAAAAGTAGATAAATTAATCACTGATTATAATGTTCAAAAAGGTCAGGAGCTCATTGGCTTAAATAATTACTTTATGGTTGAAGGAACCCATTTTAAGACTCCTTTACTCCTAAGTGAAGAAAGATTGAAAAGAAGAATGGCTCATATAAAGTCTAAGCTTCAAAATATTTTTCAAGCAGACATCATGAATCTCACCACACTAGACCCTATGATTGTAGAAGCAAATAGAGTTGAGCTTACGACCCAATTGCAGAAGCTAGGTGTTTTAAAAGAATCTATTAATAGGTGGGAGGCCCAGCAATGTGAGCTTGAGTCTCTCAGTGATAAAAAGGATCTCGATATAAGAGGCTTACTAAAGTACCGAGATGATCAAAATTCATTTTTAGAACTATGTACGCAGGTAAGAAGCCAATCTAACTGTAATGCAGAGTTTCGATTGTTTAAAAGACAGGGGAAAGTTGAAGAGTTTATTAATCATTATAAGGCAAAAATTGAAGAAAGAGAAAAAACCTATTTTAGAAGGAACAAAAGGATTCATCTAAGCTGTAAAAAAAGTGAAGAGCTAGATAAGAATATTATCACTCTTAACATTCATATAGATAAAGGTACTAAGAAGATCGTGACTGATTTAAATAAAATGAAATTAATGGCCCAGACGAAATGGTCAAATGATAAAAACCTTTTAAAGATCAACTTTAAAGAAAATAAAAACCTTAAAGCAAAGTTAAAGCTTACCGATCGTTTTGTAAGCCATGTTCAGACTTCAAATCAAGGGAGAGTGTTATTTCTTTCTAAAAATATGAGTAGATTCCAAAGACCTTATATTTTTGCTCATGAAGTAGGTCACTTACTTGGATTCCCTGATTGTTATGTTGAATTCTTTGATAAAGAGAAAAAAGAAATTATCTACTACTCACTTGAAAAAGAAAAAAAGGTGGGAAGTAGAAAGAATATTATGTGTGGTCTTCATGCTAATGCAAAAGCACCGGATCATTATATAAATCAAATGGCCGTTGATTTTTGTAAAAACTAAAACTAGCTTTTTAGTGCATTCAAAGATTTTAGCACTGAGGCCCTAGCACTAATAAAGTGTTTATGTTCCAGAGCAAGGCCGTGATTGATTGTTCTTATTTCTTCACTCTCTTTTTCATCAACTCCATCGTGAGCTGCTGCAATGGCAAAGAGAGTTTCCAGAATTTGATATTTGTTATCATTGTCCATAAGATCTTTTAGACCATTGGTATAAAGATAATTTTCTAGACCTGCCAACTCTTTCACTTCTTTAACGGCAAGATCTGCAATAATATTGATTTCGCTTTCTGATAGTTTGGTCCAGGTATTAAGAGACTCTTTGATGAGCTTTATTTCCTCATCATCGATGTGAAAGTCAATGTAAGCAACTCTGGCCATAAGGCCACTTATGCAGGCAATCTTAACCACTTCTTCTTCTGTATGCTCAACATCAGTCTTTTGCTCGAGAAGCTTTTCAATCTTCTGATGTAGACCATTTGCATACTCTTTTTTTGTCTGTTTAAGTGATGATATTAGATTGTCCCAAAGTGCCATAAAAACCCCTAAAAAAATAATAATATCAAAAGCTTAACTTTCTCAAGACATCCTTTCAAGTCATATCGTATTGAGGTAAAATAGTAGGTGAATGAGAACTTAGACAAAAGGTCATAACTCATGGAAATGATATTAGGCTTAAACCTTGACGAAATTTATTTTAATCCCATCTTAAGTGGAGAGGACGACTATGATGATTCGGATGGGTCTGAGCAAGGTGGCGTTGCTACAGTCGTAAAGAAAAAAGTTAAACGGCCAAGGCTCTATAAAGTACTTCTCCATAATGATGATTATACAACGATGGAGTTTGTTATTTATGTTCTACAAAGACACTTTCGTAAGACGATGGACGAAGCAAAAGATATTATGTTGAAAGTCCACAACAACGGAGTTGGGATTTGTGGGATTTATACTTTTGAAGTTGCAGAATCAAAAGTGGAAAAAGTTAAGAAAGAGGCCAAGGATAATGGACATCCTCTTCTTTGTACTTACGAACCTGAATAAGGTTATTTGAGGTAAATATGGTATCGAAAAAATTAGAAATTATTATTAACGATGCTATTAAAAAAGCAAATCAGTTAAAACATGAATATTTAACTCTAGAAGGTTTATTTCTAAGCATGCTGGAAGATGAGCAGGTTCAGGAAATAATTAAAGAGTGTGGTGCTAATGTTCAAGATATTCGAAAAGAGCTTGAAGAGTTTTTAATCAAGCAAGAAAACTTCAGTGTTCTTTCAGATGATGAAATAGAAGAACTTTCAAAAAAACAATTTGTTGATGATGAACTAAGAAAAATCGCTGTTGAGTCAGGTATTGCTTATCAACCAGAAATATCACTAAGTCTTCAAAGAGTGATTCAACGTGCAGCTATTCATGTCCAAAGCTCTGGTAAGAGACATATTCGCGGAATTAATTTACTTGTGGCCATGTTTCAGGAGAAAGAGTCTTATGCTCTATTCTTACTAGAGAGTAGGGGTATTGAACGCTTTGATGTTGTGAAATATATTTCACATGGTTTCGATCAACCAGAAACAATGGTTGATGAGGCAAGCGAGAAGCAAGAGTTTGAAGATCCGTTTTCTACTGGCGGAGGAAGTGAGTCTGGAGAGGGAAGTGAAGGTAGCGAAGGCAGTGAAAAGAAAAGTAAATTTAAGTCTCTTGAGAAGTACGCTATTAATTTAAATAATCAAGCTAAGAAAAATAAAATTGATCCTATCATCGGTAGAAAAGACGAAATCGAAAGAATTATTCAGATACTTTGTAGAAGAAGAAAGAATAACCCTCTTCTAGTGGGTGACGCTGGAGTGGGAAAAACAGCTATTGCTGAAGGACTTGCCTACTCAATTGTAAAGACGGAAGTACCAGAAGTTTTAGCTGATACTGTTGTTTATTCCCTTGATATGGCCTCGTTAGTGGCGGGGGCAAAGTTTCGTGGAGACTTTGAGCAACGTTTAAAAGGTGTCGTTAAGGACCTAGAGCAGTTAGGTGATATTGGACCGAAGCCCATACTCTTTATCGATGAGATTCATACTGTTATGGGAGCAGGAGCCACTAGCGGGAGCTCAATGGATGCCTCTAATCTTTTAAAGCCAAGTCTTTCAAATGGAAGTATCAGAGTTATGGGAAGTACTACTCATGATGAGTATCGAAAGTTCATTGAAAAAGATACGGCCTTTTCTAGAAGATTTCAAAAACTCGATATTAATGAGCCAAGCAATGAAGACACTTACAAAATCTTAGTAGGTTTAAAAGATAAGTTTGAAGAACATCATAATGTTAAATTTCCAAACACTGTTATTAGAACAGCAGTAGATTTAGCTGAAAGGTATATTACTGACAGAAAAAATCCTGATAAATCTATCGATGTTATCGATGAGGCAGGGGCTGCAGTTCAACTTCTTACGCCATCAAAGAGAAAGGCGAGTATTACAAAGAAGGATATTGAAAAAATAGTTTCAAAGCTTGCTAAAATTCCTGAAATTAGCGTTAAGGGTAACGAGAAAGATAAACTGAAAGATCTCCAGAAGAACCTTCTAAGATTGATCTATGGACAGGATGAAGCTGTTCAAATTGTAAGTGATGCTATCGTTATGTCGCGCTCTGGACTTGGAAATGAAGAAAAGCCAATGGGCTCTTTTTTGTTTGCTGGACCAACAGGTGTAGGGAAAACAGAACTTGCGAGACAATTGGCAATTCAATTAGGTTCACATATTGAAAGATTTGATATGAGTGAATATATGGAAAAGCATTCTGTTTCCAAGTTAATTGGAGCTCCTCCAGGTTATGTTGGTTACGATCAAGGTGGAGCTTTAACTGATGCAGTTAAGAAACATCCTCACTGTGTGATCCTTTTAGACGAGATCGAAAAAGCACATATTGATATCTACAACATCCTTTTACAGGTTTTTGATCATGGTAAATTAACAGATTCACAATCACGCACCACAGATTTTAGAAATGTTGTCATTATTATGACAACAAATGCTGGGGCCAAAGATATGGAAGCTGGATCTATTGGATTTACTAAAAATGATAAGAATTTAAATGTAAATAAACGTGATAAAACCATTAAAAACTTCTTTTCACCTGAATTTAGAAATAGATTAGATGCAATTGTTCATTTTAATCGTCTTGATGATGAATATATCGTCAATATTGTGGAAAAATTCTTAGTTGAATTAGAAACAAAACTAGCAGCAAAGAATGTTGAATTAGTAATTGGTGATGAAACAAAAAAATGGATTGCAAAAGAGGGCTTCGACCCGAAAATGGGTGCTAGACCTATTTCCAGGATGATCGATCAAGAAATAAAGAAGCCTCTTGGACAAGAAATTCTCTTTGGAAAACTTGAAAAAGGTGGAAGAGTTGAGGTTGTTTTAGATAAGTCTGAAGATAAAACAAAACTCAGTTTTAAGTTTTCATAATACAAAAATTTAAGTCATATCATTGGGAAAAACTGTAAGAATTTTGATGAATATGCCTCAAAAGGTGTGCAGTTTTTCCTTTAAAAGGACAATTTTTCCCTTTATTTTCATTTAAATTCATATTTTTTTTATAAAAATTACATACTTTTTTTAAGTATTTTTGCACTTTTTCCTTGGGGAAAAAGCATGAATTCATAGAATAAATGAAAGTTTATTTTTAATGATGAAAAACGTTGAACACCTTTATCTATCGATAGTCTGTTTGTTTTTACACCGGCAGATCGAAAAAAAACTTTAATAAAAATTAAAGTAATCATTCTTTTATTACGAAAAAAGAATAAGACATGACATGGTAAAGGTGAACTTTTTTGTTTGCGTTAAAACAAAAATGTGTTTATCCTAAAATTAGGTATAAAAACCAGGAGGACGTCAATGGCTGTTAAGAAAAAAGCTACTAAAAAGAAAGTAGCAAAGAAAGCGACTAAAAAGAAGGTTGCTAAGAAGAAAGTAGCAAAGAAAAAAGCTACTAAGAAAAAAGTAGCTAAGAAGAAAAAAGCTACTAAGAAGAAGAAAGTAGCTAAGAAGAAGGCTACTAAGAAGAAAGTAGCTAAGAAGAAGAAAGCTACTAAGAAGAAAAAAGTAGCTAAGAAGAAAGCAACTAAGAAGAAAGTTGCTAAGAAGAAAAAAGCTACTAAGAAAAAAGTAGCTAAGAAAAAAGCTACTAAGAAAAAAGTAGCTAAGAAGAAAAAAGCTACTAAGAAGAAAGTAGCTAAGAAGAAAGCTACTAAGAAAAAAGTAGCTAAAAAGAAAAAATAATTCTTTTTGACTGAATTTATTCAAAAGGGCGGCTTAGGTCGCCTTTTTTTATGCCTATTTTTAAACTACGCAGATTCCTTTTTCCTTTTACATGGTCATTGTGTCATAGATTTGATACCAGATACTCTCAATTATTTGATCGTTATGAACCTTTTCAATGGAGTTTATTTATGACGACGTCTACTGGACTTGGTGTTCGCGCCGACGGGCCAAAAGAAGAATGGGTTGAAAACCCAGAAACTGGTGAAAAATACGTAAAAGTTGGAGATTTAGAATTTCCACCGCGAAAGGTGTGGATGAAAACCTTTGGTTGCCAGATGAATTATCATGATTCTGATCGTGTTTTAGCACACTTAAGTGACCTCAACTTTACTCAGACTGATGACCAAATGGATGCAGATCTAATATTATTCAATACTTGCGCGATTCGCGATCTGGCCAATCAGAAGTTCTATTCCAAGCTGGGGGATAGCAAACACGCTAAGAAGGCAAATTCGAATGTCAAAATTGGGATCGGTGGTTGCATTGCTCAAACTGAAGGAAAAGAGTTGATTAAAAAATATCATCATCTGGACTTTGCGTTCGGAACAGATGTTATTGATACAATTAACGATATGGTTTTTAGGGCCTATGCCGGAGAAAAAAGGTTCACTGTTACTAGTTGGGATCGCTCGGAGAACTTTTCAATAGAGACAAAGATTACTCATGGAAGCCCTCAGGCTTTTGTGAATATCATCAAAGGCTGCAATAAATATTGTACTTACTGTATTGTTCCTTATACTCGCGGAAAAGAAAGATCTCGTAGACTTGATGAAATTGTTAAAGATGTTCAAAGACTTGTGAAATATTCTGGAATTCAAGAAGTCACTCTTTTAGGTCAAAACGTAAATAGTTATGGAAAAGAGAATGGTGAAAGTTTAGCAGAGCTAATTATGGAGCTTGAAAAAATAGAAGGACTTGAGTTGATTCGTTATACGACTAGTCATCCATATGATGTTAGTGATGAGTTGATCGCTGTTCACGGAAAATCTAAAAAGTTAAGTCGCCACTTACATCTTCCAGTTCAATCGGGTTCAACTGAAGTTCTTAAAAGAATGCATCGTGAGTATTCTATTGAACACTATTTGGGTTTATTAGAAAAACTTAGAAAAGCAAATCCAGAGATTGTTCTTTCTACCGATATCATTGCAGGTTTTGTAAACGAGACCGATGATGAACATCAGCAAACTTTAGATCTTCTCGATAAGGCACAGTACGATTTCATTTATAGCTATGCTTATTCTGAAAGACCAAAAACGAGAGCTGCCAAAATGGAAGATCATCTTACTGATGATAAAAGAGGCGAGCGCTTAAGAGAAATTCAAGCTCATCAAACTAAGATTCAGGAGAAGATTAGGGAAGGGCTAATTGGGAAAACTTTTACTGTTTTAGTTGAAGGTCATGGAAACATGGGTGGAATTAAAAAATGGAAAGGTCGATCGAATTGCAATCGCATTGTTCACTTTAGACCAGAGAATGATGAACAAGATCTTCAATGGAGTTGGGTAGAAGTTGAGATAACCAGCGCGACGGCCTTTTCTTGCCAAGGTGAGATAAAGAAAGTTTGGGGACGACGTATGCCTGCAGATGCACCAAGATATTAATAAATTCATTAACTTAGGGCCATTAATCAAATGAAAAATGGCAAATACTTCTGGGTGATATAAAAGATTTCTTTTCTCTATAATAGGGTGAGGAGCTATTTTATGGCACTTAAGAAGTATTTTTCGATTATTTTCTTCATATTTTTTGCTACACAAAGTAGTCATGCTCTTGTTGAGTTATCAGGTGACTTTGGTTATCGAAAGCAAGTTTATGGTTCTCAAAAACAAAATGATATTACGGATCGCTCATACGGAGCGAGTATTGCGGTTTATCTTTTTGACTATACTGCGGTTGAATTCAACTACAATCAGAATGAAACGATCAATGATGAACATAGTACTTATAGTATTGATGGAACCTATGATGTGGTCGGTTCTTATAATCGCGTGATGAATTATTCATACGGTATTGGTATTAGGCAAGCATTCGCATCTCGAAAAGCTTTAATTAGGCCAAGTATCTCTTTAGGTTATGCGAGACAGTTTACTCGGGATACAACCAGCTTAACAATATTGAATACTACTTCAGGTAGTTCCTTTGAGATTTCTGATGATCCTACTAAATTGCGCTCCGACAGTGTTTTTGGTACATTTTCTCTTGAGCTAAGATTGACTAAAAGATTGGCCCTTAGAGGAAGTGTAAATACCATTTTTCCCGCATTTCAAACCGATAAGGCCCGAGACAACATCAAGTATATGATGGGCTTTTCATGGTATCTGTAAAAAATTTAATTTATGTAATTCTATTTTTCTCGATTTGTTTGAACTCCAGTTGTTCAAAGTTTGGATATTTGATGAATCAGAGTTCTGGCCAAGCAAAAATTCTCTTTGGTGGTATCGACAACAAAGAAGTGTTGGAAGATCCAAAAGTTGATCCAAAAATAAAAAAGAAAATTCGTAATATCGCAAAACATAAGAAGTACTTCTATGAGTATTGGAAGAAGCCAGCAACAGATATTTACGAAGAAACATACTTCTTAAAGAATAAAGCCGTTACCTATCTTGTGATTGCTTCGCCATTTAATGAAATTAAACCAAAGAAGGAGTGTTTTCTCTTTATGGGTTGTTTTCCTTATCTGGGTTTCTTTGACGAATCAGATGCTAAAGAACATGCACAAGACTTAGTGAAAGAAGATTGGGTCACTTATATACGTCCTGTTTATGCTTACAGCACTCTAGGTTACTTTGATGACAATATTCTTAGTAGTTTCTTTTATTATAACGACATTGATTTAGCAGAATTAGTGTTCCATGAACTCTTCCATACAATATTCTTTGTTAAAGACGATATTGAGCTCAATGAAAATATGGCCAACTATTTTGGAAAACAAATGAGTTATGAATACTTTGAAAAGAAAGATAAAGAGATTGAGGAAGCAAAAGACTTAGATAAAAGAAGAGGCCAGGTAAAGAAAGTTATTGTTGAGCAAGTGAAGGCCTTAAATAAGCTCTATAAATCAAATAATTCACTGGATAAGTCTAAATCAGAAGAATTATTTGAAAACTACATGCAAGAGACGTTCTTACCGGCCGTTAATTTGGCCTGTAAGAGATTTAAAGTTAATAATTGTAACTTTGTATCTAAAAAATGGAATAACGCCTCATTGGCCGCTTTTTTAACGTATCAGAACAAAATTGAAAACTTTGAAAAATTAAAAGTTAAACTAGGTTTGAATTTAAGAGACTTTTTTCTATATATTGAATCAAAATATAAAGAATTTAAAAAAAATAGACCTAAAAAGAAAACTTTTGACCAATTTTTATTCGAAAACTAAAAAAATAGGACTCTCATGCACATTTTATTAATGGATCCGCTAGAAAAACTAGATATTAAGAAAGATAGTACTCTTCTTTTTGCCCATACTTTGAAGAAAATGGGTGAAGATGTTTGTTTATTGTTTGAAGATGACTTTTATTTTTCTAATGAAGAACAAATTTCTCTTAAAATGTATGATTTTTCATCGGATTTAGATGAAAAAACCTTCTATTTAAACTCTTTTTCCATAGAAAACTCTTATTTTCATAATATTTCGAAGAGTGACACTCTTCATATGCGGATTGATCCACCTTTTGATAGTCGCTATTTACGATATCTTTGGATGTTGCGTGGATTAGAGAAAATGACGGGGGTGAAGATCCTGAACTCAGCTGAAGGGATTCTTATTCATAATGAAAAAATTTATTCTTATGAGCAACCTGGAAGTGTCGCCAGTTATGTAGGAAAATCGGTTGAAGGTGCAAAGAAGTTTTTTGAAGCACAAAAGCAAAATGACTTTATTTTAAAACCAGTTGATCTCTTTCAAGGAATTGGAGTTGAAAAAGTTGAAGGTGAAATAAGTCATTTATTAACTTCTTTTGAAAGAAAAGTTAAAGAATACGATGGCCCAGTTGTTATTCAACCTTTTATGAAAGAAGTAGGCGAAGGAGAAATTCGCTCTTTATTTTTTGGAGAAACTCACCTGGGAAGTATTTTAAAAGTTCCACCTGAAGGAGAGTTCCTCGCAAATATTGCTCAGGGGGCAAAGTTTCATCAAGTAGAATTGGAGCAAGAAGTTTTCGATCAATGTTTAAAAATTTCAAGAGAACTTTTAAAATGGGGAGTGCCATGGGTGGCCTACGATATTCTCGGCGGAAAAGTTCAAGAGGTGAATATAACTTGTCCAGGACTATTAGTTGAAGTTAGTCATGCTGTTGGTGAAAACTTAGCAGAAAAAATTTTGGAGCTATTGTAACTAAACTTCGAACAAGGAAGTTTAGTTAGTTCTTGGACCAGGTAGGTCTTTTGTTGTATCTGTTGCAAACTGAACTTCCAGACTGTAGCAATCATTTACCCAAACTTGATCCCATGGACAAACGTAATATCCAATAGCTTCTAGGTCTGCTTGCGAATATCCTTGATTTGCATAATCAATACATGAGTAGTCCCACTTAACATCTTTTATTTCAACAACAAATGGAAAAGCTGTATTGGAAGGAACTTGAAATTCGTGAGTTTGCGAAGGACAGTCAACATCTGATTCTAGAACTTTATATTGTCCTACTCCAGATGGGTCTTCTCTTCTTCTTAAAACAACTCCAACTTGCAATTTTGTATAACCTAGAGGAGCAAAGTTACAACTTACTCCTTTACTATCTGTCCCGTAAAATTGTCTTCTTGGAACAACTCTTACGTTAAACTTAGCATTGGTACTGAACATATTTTGGCTATAGCTTTGTGGAAGATCTGTTTCAGAAGACCATACCACTGTTCCTGAACCTGCTCCGTGAGCAACAACAGGTGGATTATTAATTTTGTAGTATTCAATGACTTGGCCTGCGGTGGCAACACCAGCGTCGTCAGCCGATCCATTTACACATGAGGTAGAACCACTTCCTGATCCGGTAGTAGGTGAGCCAGAAACTGGAACACTATTAACAGGAGAAGTTGTTGAGACATTATTACTTTTTTTGGATGTCTTAGACTTTCCACAACCAAAAGCTAGTAGGCCAATAATAATACTTAAACTAACTGTTCTTTTCATAACTTAATCCTCAGGACAAACCCATCTCATCTTATTTATCGTCGAATTGAGGAAATAACTTAAGTTTTCATATACTTGAGTTATTCGCTTCTTCGTAAGTGGCTGAAAATATTAATGAGTAAGCAATTGCCAATAAGAATTTCTGATTGGTAAACTATATCTATGAATAACTGGAAAACTCTGAAAAGGAATTCAGAGCACCTTTATCCTTATAGTTTTACTTTGGCGAAAGATCAGAGTCAGGCCACTGATTTATTAATAAATGCTTTAACTCAACTTGCTTATAATGAGGAAGAGTTTCAGGGCGAAAACTACAATCAGAATCGTTGGAATATCAATTTAGCAAAAGCAATCTATCAACTTTCTTATAAATTAGATAAAAATGCAGTAGGTGATCGATCACCATTCTTTAATCTTCCCTTACAATCAAGAAGTGCTTTATTTTTGAAAGAACATCTTTCGATGAGCACTGATATGATTGGAGAAGTGATGGGTTTAAAAAAGATTGAAGTGCTAGCACTTATCGTAAGGGCCCAAGATCAATTAAGTCAATTGATGGGAAGAGGGTTAACGATTAACTAATGAAAGATTCAACAACCTATCTCCATTCAAAAAATAATAAAGAAGTTCAGGCCCAGTACTTTAAGGAAACAACAAGTGCTGATTGTCTTTACAGTCGCAACTTAGTGGCGGTTATGGAGTCTCAAGAGGTATCCGATTTTTATGGGCAACACTTGTTAAAATGCCAAGTTTGTCAGCAAAAAGCTCTTAATTGGAAAAAGAAAATGGATGAGTTAAAAAACCTCATTCCTGTTTACTCTATTCCTGATTCTCAAAGACCGAGGTTTGAAAGAGGCCTGGTTAAATTAGATAAAATGTTTAAGCGAAAGTCTCGTAAAGAGTTTAAGTTTCAGCTGAGAAAGATTGCTTCAACAACAAAAAACTTTAGCTTAGACTTTCTTTCAATATTCATTTCAAGACAGTTTCTCATCGGTCTTATTTGGTCACTCATTGCATTCGCAATTTGCACAATTATTTTTTAAGAATTAATTATTAACGATTGATATTTAACTGATAATAAATAGTAAAAGTTTTTCTATTTTTAAGTAAGTCCTGTGGAGGATTTGGAAGTTTTCTAATTTCTTTTAGAGTCTCTTCAAATAAAGCATGAATTTCATCGGAAGGTGATGATCTAAGGATTTGTATTTTAATAATATTACCAAGTTCATCAAAAATGATTTTTCCTGTAAGCAAATGGTTTGCCGTTTTAAGCTCACTTTTTAATCTCGGATTCTTTAAAAGAGTTTCTTGATAAGTTGAAACAAAGCTATTTAGGTAAGCAATAAAAGTTCGCTTTTGAAAGCCATAGAACATTTTTTCAGCGGTATTTAATTCGTCTTCGCTTACTCCTTCTGGTGGTTCAAAGTGAACATTAAAACCTGTGTTTTTAATTATCTGGGCCCTTTCAGACTGCGGAGCTAATTGCGAAAGGATTTCTTGTTTCTGTGTTGCTTGTTTCATTCTATTTTCAACACTTGTACGAGTTTGCATATCAGAAATAATGGCATTTCCTGACTCAAGATCTTGAACCGAGATTCTTGTTCTTGGTTTTGAATCTGTGGCAGACTCTAGTTGGGAAGAATCCATTTTAGGAATTTGTTTAATTGATTCTGTGCTCTTAGCTTCAGGAGCAAGGCTTTCAAGATCAATATTTTTATTTTCTCCAAAACGATTTATTTTTGGGAGATTCTTTGTTTTCTTTCCTTCTTGACCTACGGACATGGAGAAATCTTTAGCTCCATTCTTGACCCCAACCCTCCGGTACTTCTTTAATTCTTCTTGATCGATAACTCTTACTTGATATTTCTTATCAAGTGCAGGCAGTTCAACCTTTGGAAAAAGGTTTAGTAAGTGCCATAAGTTACTGAATATCAGTAGATGTAGGATGCCAGATAAAACAAAGGGGACGCTTAAGCGTTCGATATTTTTCACGTTTTTAAAGATAACAGTAATTTTCAGGTTTGGGCAGTGCTAATGGGCATCTTAGCGGGAAATTTGCCTATTCTTGACTAATATATTGCATATTGTAAAAATAGAGTGTGGGTTTATGGAACAATAAAGAAGAACCCAAGTTTTTTCAAGATAGAAAAACTAAGGTCACAGGAAGGATACAACCATGAAGGTTCAGTTTAAGAAGTTATTTCAAGGAAGAAATTCTATAATTCCAATACTAAGTTTAGCGGCACTTGCTTCTATTTCTTTTTGGATGACTGGCCAGTCAAGAATTGTTCAAAAACTTTCTAATTTTCAGTATGGACTTAACACTTGTTTCTCAAGGGTTGCTCAAACATATACAGCAAAACTTTTAGGAGCTGAGAATAATACTTATTTAAATCAAAACTTCATGGCCACTACATCTGAATGTTTTGGTGAAAGTATGAAAATAATGAATGAAGTTTCAAAAAGTTCTGTGGCTCAAGCAGCTCTTACAGAATTAAATAATAGTGTGACAGAGTTTCATGGAAAGGTTGGTCAGTTTGAATCTGTGATGAACTTAAATCCAGAGAATGTTGTTCTTTCAAGTTTAGGAGCAAAGTTTACAAAACTTGAAAATGATAAGGACCAAGTTATTGATGAGGTTGAATCACAAAAGAACACGCTCATAGCAGGCTTAAAAAACTCAACACTCTACCTTTACCTCTTTGCCTTTGCCTCACCACTTCTTATTCTTCTACAGTTCTACTATGAGAGAAGAAGTGAAGTTGAGATTAGTGAAATCGAAGATGAGTCTAGAGAGCGATTGAAATCAGAAGACTTTGCTCAAGCAACTGAAATTGTAAACTTAGTAAAAAGAGCACTCGCGGTACAAGGATTTAATGCTACTTCTCAATTGATGGAGAACTTTGGTGCAAGAGAGCAACTCTTGGAAGCAAAGGTTGCAAGAGGTGAGAGTAGAAAAGAAAGTAAAAAAGATCGCAAGAGAAGAAAGAAAAAAGAGAGTAAGAAGCTTGTGGAATTTGTTGATGGTAAAAGTTCAAATAATGTTGATGAACAAATCGATAGAATTTGGGCCAATGATCAAAAAACACAAAGGTCTCGTCGAGAAGATCGAAATAATAAAGAAGAAGAAATTACGATTCCTTCAATAAGTATTGAAGAAGTTGCGACCAAGTGTCTTGATGCCTTATCAGCTAGAATTTTCACTCAGGGAATTAAGATTGATATTGATGTTGAGGATGCTGCTGTCTATTGCAATCGTGAGGCCCTAGAGCAAGTCTTTTTCCAACTGATGAATAATAGTATTGCTGCTTATGACTATCAAGATAGTGATAAATTTCTTTCAATTAAAACTCGTAGACTTGGCGGAACAGTTCTCGTTGATTTCTATGATAGTGCAAGAGCTTTTAGCGAAGATTTCATCAAGGCCAATGCCGGGATTGGAATTGTTGATGCAAAAGAATATTTAGATCTTATAATCGCCAAAGAGCTGGTGAAGGATTTCGGAGCTACTATTTCATTTGATAATGTAATAAATCAAGATGGTGAAGTGACTGGAAGAAAAGTTCAGCTTTCACTTAAGGCAATGAATAAGTCTAAGCTTGTAAGTCTGAAGAAGGCCACAAAGAAAGATCTTTTAGCTTCTATGTCTTAATTTGTAGTGAATTAAAATAATCTTTTTTTGTGCTTTATGTACTCTTTTTCAGGTAGAACTGCTCTTAGGAAGTCATAGAATAAGTCTTCATTAAATTCAGGTTCTAGAATCCAACCAGTATATTTATTTAACTTGTTTCGCTTGCTTGAAATTCTTTTATCATAGAATGTATCAGCTAAATAGAATCCAATGGGTCTACTTATTTGATAAAGTTGATAGAGACTTTTACCTCTTAGGATTTCATTTAAAGAAATTGTTCCATCCCATTCAATAACTTCTAGAACAACTCGTAGAGTTTCCTTTGTGGACTTATCAAGATTGGTGAAGTGATACTTGGATTGAAGGTCTAGGTAACGGTTACATTTTCTGAAAGGATTAATGATTTTTGAAGCATAATAACCCATTAGGGTTTGATGTATAAAATAGATAAACTTTTCAGCTTGATCTCCGCTATGGAGTACCTTTTCATAGTTTATATCTATTTTTCTGAGGTTGATGTCCTGTAAATGAAGTCCAGCGATAAAGCTGATTCTATTAATACTATAAGAACTGCAGTAGTAGTTATTAGAAAAAGGAATTCGAAAAACTCTTCCGTCTTCAACTTGTTTTTTGTAGAAGTTTGAAATGGGTGATTCTGGTAGTCTCGCAATCTTATCTAGAACTAGTCTTAGTTTACTATGATCGTAAATATTAAAGTCCTCTAAAGTTTCTTCATCTAAATTTAGTTTTAATGATGATTGTATTTTCTTTGCTAGAAAGAGGAAGTTCTCTGGGACATTACTGTTTAGAGAGAGAAGCCCAATATTCATGACATAGTCACGGATATCAAAATCAGGATCTTCTATTAAATTTTCGTACCAGTAGATCATGCTTTCGTATTTAATCCACGGAGGTGAGGTTTGAAGAGAATATTCAAATTCATTAAATTTTACTACATGATCTTTATTACTCTTCGTTTTCTCAGTAAGCTTCCAGTAAACCTCATCTAGATTTTGATGGATAATTGTCTGTGTAATTCCTTTGCATTTCTTCTTCACCAATGCCGGTAGCTTATTAGGAACAATATGAAGCTCACCAAAAAGAACGAGCATAGGGTATTCTGGATAATTTGTGATCTCTTTTGCAATAATGTTAGCCGCTTTATGATCTCTATCAGGAAGACTACCTTTAGTGTTGAGAGCGATAATACTCAGGTCATAGACTCTTGCAAAGTCAAAGAAGGATCGGTACTGGGCCCAAGGAAATCTCCAACTTTCGTGATAATCAACGGCTTCAAGAAACTCAATTTCTGTAATTTCATGCGCCAAGAAATCATCAATGGCATGTTGATGTTTCTGATGAACAAATTCGACGCCAATACTAAATTTTTTATTTCTTTTAATGAGTGTTCTTATAATCCTTTCAAGATTTCGAGAGTTTTGATCAAAAGTATGAAAGTCTCCCAAGTAGATGATGTCTGATTTCTCAATGGCGTTGAGAAGGTTTGAAATCTTTGAGATCTCAAAGTCTCGGTGTGAGTACTTTTTTTGCGATCGTGCATACTTTAGAAGATCATCTGATTGGCCACCTTCATAAGAAGCGGCTTTTTTTTTCATATGATTATAGATGCTTTTTTGAATGTCGATGATATTTTCTTTTTTCAAATAAACTCCTAGTTTCCATTGTAGAGTTCTTTGAATTTTGTGCAATTAAGAATTTAAGTTTTTTGTCATTAAACTCTGTAAATATGAATTAGTTTTAGAAGAAATCCCTTCAAGGGCATCACTAAGGAGGGTAAAGTTCTGTAAAACAGATTCAAGGTCACTGGCCTTAGGAAGATTCATGGTTTTGAGTAAGTTTGAGATAGGAGTTCCTTGAACATTACTCAGGAGGAACTCCAAAAAATCAATTGTCTGAGTAGGGGCATAAATCTTTGCAATAGGACCGTTTAAAGAATGAAAGCATATCCAGTGGGTATTATTATCGTCAAGGCCTAGAGTTGTATGAGAAAGCTGGTCTTCAATTTGACTACGAACCTGAGTTTCAAAATCAAGAAAGACTTCCTCATTTGGATGAAGAGGATAAGTTTGTAAATGTTGTAGGGGACCTGAAATCATAGGATTTCGATAGTCTGTCTTATGAGACTTTGATGAGTTTCCTAGTATTTGGTCGGTCGCCTTTTTCAGATTATATTTGAAGTGAGTTAGCAGACCCATTACTAACCATGGTGTGTCTTTTTGCTGCCTCTCTAGATAATTTGTAGCTTGATCAAATTGAAAGTTTAACTCGTCGACATGAAGTCGAAGAATCTCATCTGAGCTAAGTTGAAAAAGCTTAAGCTTGTTAAAATCTATGAGGCCTATATCTTCTTTCTTTCCAAAAATTTTAGGAATAAGAAAGGATGATAACTTGGCCTTGATCTTTTTTGGACCACCATTAAGGGTTAGTTGAATAACCTGACGACCTATTGAACTATTAAAATATTCTCTGAATAAGTTAATATTTAAGTGGGCAATCTTTTGAGTCAAACCAAAGTATTGATAGAAAGCATTTCCAAACTCGTCTCTTTTTCCCTTGTAGGAATCAAAAGAAAGTATATCTAAATGAATATTTGTAATATTACGAAGATCAACAATGAGGACATGGCTGTATCTTTGGTTAGCATCAAAATTAATTCCTAATAGATCATTGGAAATACTACTAGAGTATTGCTCATCAAAATCTTCGAGGTTTTCAATAGCAAAAAAGTGAGAAAATGGAAGACAGCTTTGAGTGAGGTTTTTAAAGAAGTTTGGATGTGTCACCTTATCTTCTTCTTGACCAGTTGAGCTTAAAAGTTTTCCTTCAATCACAGCATCTTGGTGATATTCAAAGTTAATATTTTGAAGGACGGCTTTTTGATAAAGAGATACTTGTTGAGAGCTCTTTTCTTTAAAAAAGTCGATAATGCTATTTGCAACACTATCGAATTGATGAAATTGGCCAAGCTCACCAGTCCACTTAAATGTATGAAGACTTTCTTGTGTTGTTTGTGAGTGAGAGATAAGAGAAGTAGGATCAACCTTAAAGAAGTCTGTTTTTTCTTTAAATATGTTTCTCTTTTTTAGAAGGTAGAAGAAGTTGCAGACTTCGCCTTTGCCATCTAGGTTTTCAAAATCAAAAGTTGAAACAACCTTAAAGTCTTTTAACATTTGCTCTACACGACTGGACTGAGAAGGAACAAAGAGCCTTTGATTAGACGAGACTAAGAGATACCCGTCTTTATTGAGTTTGTCCCTTTGGTTGTTTATTTGAGTCACTAAGTAGTGATGTGGGTTCTTCTTAGGAGCCGTATTTAAATTGAGAACAATTTTGTCATAGGTAATGGCTTGCTTAAAGTCGTATTGGCCTAAAAAATTCAATTGATTAAAATTATCACTTTGAGAAGTATACTTTGCTTTCATCACAGAGCTAATCATTGTTTGAACTTCTTGCCCTTGGTATTGAGCAAGTCTCGCAAGAAAGCTTAGAAATTGTAGCTCTTGGCATATCTTTATAAATGATGAGCTTGAGGCCTCTTCATTAGTGAAGTCAGAACAAAGAATTTCACTCCATTTAAAGTGGCAATTATTCTCTTGTGCTAACCAGTGACTATGGCAAAGGGATCTTAAATGATCACCTTCAAACTTAGTATTAAAAACTTGCGGAAAATCTTTAACTTTCTGTGGGTAAGAGAAGTTTTTATTTTGATCCCAGAGAGGAAAGAAAACTAAAAGTGAGTTGACGAAAAGCCCATAACTTTTATGTGAAATGGCGTGACTATATTCATCGTCATCAAACTTCATTCCACTTTCAATATTATCTTGAGGAGAAGTTAATTTCATTACCTGAGAAACATTTAAATTAAGGACTTCTTGTTGCTTATTGAGAAGCTCCTCGGCCAGAGATTCACTGGGACTAAACCAGCTAAAGACATTTGGGCGAAGGGATTCGCAAACAAAGTCTTTTGATCCACCCTTTTGAAAAACCTGCATGAGAAAATTATTATGATTGGTGAAAAACTTTGATTTTAGTTCAAGACCTAATTTATTACATAGAATGATAATGAATCTAGCTTTATAAAAGTAAACGGTAGCGACCCTGAAGGTATAGACGTTTACAAATTTTTCAATGACCTCATAGTAAGGTGAGTTCTTATCATTAATGAGCGTCCAAAATGTTTTGTAATTTTCAATCTCTTGTGCGAGTTCTTTTTCTCGCTTGTTGAGTGTTTGAGTAAAGGCGAGAAATTCATTGAAAATATTAAGGTCAATTGAGCGAGAGAAGCCACTGGATTTTTGGATGACTGCTTTTGCCTCAGTCCACATCAGGTCCTTTAGTTTCTTTACAGATAAAGTTGACTTAGAGAATAGGGATTCTCCTTTCCATCCAGGAATAAAGAACTTCTCTAGTTCAGTACTAACTCCAGTAGGAGCTAAAAGAGACTCATTTGACCTGTAAGATTCATTAGTCTGGCTTAAATGCTCAACTAAGGGATCATTTTTGGTCTGAAGCCATGAATTTGCAAAAAAAGGTCTTTTGCTCAATCCTAAGCTCCCAATATTCCAATACTTATCATTGTTTTCCTGTGTGTGTTCTCGACTTTCGAAGGACAATTTTTACCGAAAATGAGCACTGTTGTCACCGAGAATTCATAAAAAAACATTTACATCTGAAAAGTTAGAAAAGACGAAAGTGTCCAAAAAATGACACCGAATAAATTACTAAAGTGAAATTCTCTTAATCCGATAAGTTGTATGAGAATTGTGAAATGCCGTATTTGGAATCGGTATATATGGAGGCTTTATGTCTGAAAAAAATGAAGATAAAGGTTTTAATGATGCTGAGCTTCAAGACATCATGGATGAAATTGAAAATCTAGAAAAAGAGTTTGTTGACGAGGATACGGCAGTATCCGAGCAGGACGGAACGTCCGAGCATGCAACAGTATCCGAGCAGCCAAAATCTGAGACGAAAGAAGAACATACACCAGTTGAGGCCAGTGCTGAAACTGAAAAGGAACCAGCTCCTGAGCCTGAATCATCAGTAAGTGATGAGACGGATGACGTTCTTGGTCAAATAGAAAACGAAGTTGAAAGTGAAGATAGCAATGTTGTTGAAATGAAGACAGTTACGTCTCCAGTTGAAACACCATTTGCAACAAGTACTGATACTCCTGTTAGTTTTACAGGTAGTGGTCAAATTGACTTTCAAATGAGTGTGAATCTCGGCGGTAAGATTGCCACTGTAAAAGTTGATCCTGAGCTAGGACTCGTGGTTAATCTTGAAGGTGTAGATTTACAGATTACTGAGGATGGCTGTAGTGTTGAAATGGATGGAGGAGTTAAGTTCTCAGTTCCATTTGGTACGACTGCCGCTGCTAAAAAAGCTGCTTAAATTAATTTAGGATTGAAATGTCTTTAAAAATATTAGGGGGACTGGCAAATAGCCGGTCCCTTTTTGTTCCAAAAGGGGATTTAATTCGCCCTACATCAATTAGATTAAAACGAAGACTGTTTGACTCTCGTCAAGACTGGAGTGGTAAAACGTTTATTGATCTTTGTGCAGGTTCTGGTGCTATAGGCATTGAGGCGTGGTCAAGAGGAGCTGAGGGCCTAGTGCTCAATGAAGCTAATAAGAAAGTCGGTATAACTCTTAAAAAGAATATAGAGCTTTTAAAAAGCGAGTATTCAGATGAGTTTATAGATCGTCCTATCAGAAGCTTTAATATGAAAGCAGAAGAATGGCTAAAGACCTACGAGCATGATGATCGCTTGGATGTTGTGGTGTTTCTCGACCCTCCCTATCACCTAAAGAAAGTTTATGAAAAATGTATTGGTACATTGAGGTCAAATAGTTTTGTTGGTGAGTTACTTATTGAGTCAGATCGACAAAAAGGGCCAAAGCAAGAAGAATTGGAGCAGCTGGTCGGACATGCTCCTATTAAAGTTTATGAGCAGGGAACCAGTTTTATCCAAGTTTTTAAGCTTAATTAGTAATTAGTTGTTTTACCATTTCCTTAAACCTCAGTAACATAGGCATGTAATTAAAAGAGAGGGCTTATGAAAAAAGCAATTTATTCTGGTTCCTTTGACCCATTTACAAAAGGTCATGAGGATATTCTTAGAAGAAGTTTGAGGATTTTTGATGAAGTCACAATTCTCATTGCTGTTTCTCCCAGTAAGAAGCCACTTTTTACAGTTAAGGAAAGAGCACAAATGATTAGTGAGCTTTTTGAGAATGAGAAACAGGTAAAGGTTGATTCTTGGGAAGGCCTTATTATCGATTACGCTAAAAATAATCAAATTCAGACCATTGTAAGAGGCTTAAGACCTACTGGGGATTTTGAAATTGAATTTCAAATGGCCTCTATGAATAATCATCTTTATCCAAAAATTGAAACAATCTTTCTCCCTACTAGTGCAGATCAGTTCTATGTTTCATCCTCATTAGTAAAAGAAATTTTAAAACATGGTGGAGATATTAAAGATTTTCTACCACAGACAATACTAAAGAATATTAAAAAAGTGTCCAAGGAATGAGGAATTTATGAGACTAAGTTCAAGAGTAAAAGACATCAATGAAAGTATTACTTTAAAGCTAAATGCCAAAGCAGTAGAGCTTGCTGAAGAGGGAAAGACTATTTATAACCTCACTGCAGGCCAACTACCCTTTAGACCTATGAATGAATTTGTAGAACTAATTAGAAGTGAATCTGATTTTTTAAAAAGCTTTCAATATAGTCCTGTTGCAGGCTACCCAGAACTAAAGAAAAAAATATTAGAAAATTTTCAAGAAACAAGAGGCGTTGATCTTGCTAGCTCAGGAGTAGAGTTTGATTGTGTTGTCAGTAACGGTGGTAAACACTGTCTTTCAAATATTTTTGGAAGTCTTATTGATCACGGAGATGAGATTATTCTTATGGCCCCTTACTGGGTTAGTTACCCGGAAATGATTAAGTTTTGTAAGGGAGTTCCTATTGTTGTTGAAACATCTCCCTTCGATGTTTTTGTTCCTTCTATTGAAGAAATTAAAAGAAAAATTTCTCAAAAGACGAAGGCCATTGTCATTAATAGCCCAAATAATCCTACGGGAACACATTACTCTGAAGAGTGGATGAAGGACTTTGCTGAATTAATGAAAGCTCATCCGGATGTGGCGATTATTAGTGATGAAATTTATTATCAGCTCTATTACTATGATCCTAAGCCAACATACTTTTATCAATTTGCACCAGAGCTTCTTGATAGAACAATTATCGTTGATGGAATTTCAAAAACTCTCGCTTCTACTGGACTTCGAATTGGTTATACAATTGCTCCAAAAGAACTGACAAAAGTTATTTCTAAGCTTCAAGGTCAAACGACAAGTGGTGCCAATAGCTTAGTTCAGCGAGCACTTTCACATTTTGATTTTCATCAAATACCAGTTTATTTAAATCCTATCAAAAAGCATTTAAGAGAAAATGCAGAACTATTAGGTGAAGCTTTTCGAGCGAATAACTTATCACAATCTTGGTATCAGCCTTTGAGTGCTTTTTATTACTTAATTGATTTTACTCAAACTCCACTTATGGAGAGGTTAGTAAAAGAAGGTAGGGACGGTACTGATCTTTCTGTTGAAATCTGTGAAATGTTGTTAGAAGAATATGGAATTGCTGTTGTTCCAGGGATTGCTTTTGGAATGCCTAACACAGCAAGGATGTCGCTGGTTTCTGAAAGAGAATTATTTAATGAAGCAGTTGTTAAGTTGATGAAGTTTCTTTGCCAGTAAGTTTTAGGAAATTTAAAGAAACTTTAAAAAATTTAAAGAGAGTCTAACTCTATATTAAGCAGGTTAATAGAGAAGACAGCTCTCTTACCTTCTTTTTGCTTATAAGCTGGACCAAGTTCAACACCATAGAACCCAACATTGATTTTAAAGAGAAAGATATCGAGTCCGAGACCCCAAGAAATGTATCCAGCATTCCATCCCCAGTAAACATTTACAAATGGAAACCTTGCTCTCGCTCCTAACTTAAGTTTACTCATCGCTGCAGTTGAAGCGTCAATAGCGTTGGAGTAGTCCATAGCAAGAGTGTAATCAAAAATTTTAAAATCTTGAGAGTAAGCCGTTCCAAAATTTAAAGACATGTCTTGATCTGGAATTTCTCCAATACCTTCTGACTTAGAAAAACTTGTATCACCAATATCAAGAAGAGAAGTTCCAAAATTCAACATGCTATTACCCATGTAGAAAGTTTGCTCAGCTCCAATGTCAAAGCCAACTCCAGAGCCTTTAGAGTAGCCTAAATTTCTTCTGATTGTTTTATAGCTATCAGAATTTTCTACAATAGTTAGGAGCTGGGTACCGGTGAGATCAAATTTACCATCAAGACCTTGGCGGTTCATTGTCTTAAGTCCAACTCCCAAACTTGTCTGTGAACCACTCGTTCCTTTCTTTCCTTTTCCCATGGTAAAGGCATAGCCAAGTGTGACTCCTCTATCAAGACGATAATCTACATCGAGGGTCGGATGAATGGCATTTTCAAGTTGCATTGATGTTTTAGAGTTGGCAAAGAAGTTAATTCCAAAGTGTTGCATTTTAATAACTGGGCTGGCACCTAGTTGAAGATAAAGAGGTATCCCCAGTATTCTATCTGCGATTGCTTCAGGTTCTTTAGGAAAATTTTTAAAACGACTATCTAGTCCTAACTCAAATTCACCAAGAGATAAGTTCTTATCTAAAACGTCAGTTACACCTATCGTTGGGTTAAGAGGAACAATGGTGACACCTTGATGACGACCAAGAGCTGCTGGATTATAGAAAAGAGTATTTTCATCATCGGCAACGGCCGTATAGGCATCCCCCATGAGTAGACCTTCAGGGCTTCTGCCCAGATAACTGAACTCTGCATGAACACTTAATGAAAGCGCCATGAGAATTAAAATTTTATAGGTCATAAGTAATCTGTACATAAATACTCGGTTATTATGCGTTAAACCTCTTATATTTTAACTTTTCATAAATGTTGTTGTTAGGGAGCAAAACTGTCCCTTGAATGCTTTTCATAGTGTGCTTTGTTTCCTAAAATAAGATAGTTGAGTGGTATAAGGCCATTCTAGTCATTTCCCTTTGGAGGTTTTCTTTGGAGAAAACATTTGTGCTGGATACTAATGTTATCCTTTTTGATCCAACTGCTATTTTTAAATTTGGAGCGAATAAAGTCAGTATTCCTTTAGTTGTTATTGAAGAAATTGATCGCTTTAAAAAAGATCAAAATGAAAATGGTAGAAATGCCAGACACTTTTCTAGAATCATTGATGACCTAAGAAGTAAGGGAAATCTGGCCGATGGAGTGAAGCTTGATAATGGCGGAATTCTTTATCTGACAGTTGGTGCACCTGAAGTCTTTGATGACCAAAAATTTATTGACCTCAATGTAAACGACAATGTTATTTTAAACTCTGCCGTTAAGCTTGATAAAGCGGGAGAAAATGTTCTCCTAGTGACAAAGGATATTAACCTTAGAGTTAAGGCCGATGTTCTAAAAATAAAAGCTGAAGACTACGGTAAGAAGAATGTTAGTTTTGATGAGCTCTATTCAGGCCAGACTATTTTGGAGTTTGAAGAAGATATTCTAACGGAGTTTGAACAAACTAAATTCTTAGCACTTCCAGATGCAAAAGAGCGTGAGATTCAACCGAATGAATATATCATTATGCAACTTCCAGGAAACGAAAGAAGAAGGCTTCTTGGAAGATATAGTCAAAAGAAAGAAGGTATCGTTCCTCTTATCCCAATGAGAGAAGGAGTATGGGGAATCTATCCAAAGAATATGGAACAGCAATTTGCACTTGATGCTCTTCTAAATGAAGAGGTTCAATTAGTTTCACTTGTTGGTAAAGCCGGTACAGGTAAAACATTAATGGCCATTGCTGCTGGCTTAGAAATGGCCATTACCCATGAGAAATATTCAAGACTTCTTGTTTCAAGACCAATTCAGCCAATGGGAAAAGACCTCGGTTATCTTCCTGGTGATGTTAATGAAAAACTAGGTCCTTGGATGCAACCAATCTTTGATAATATGGACTTTCTTTTTGGACAGCACCGAGAAGAGGGAAGTGCTAGTTATGAAGATCTCATTAATCATGGACTGCTTCACGTGGAACCGCTTACTTATATTAGAGGGCGATCAATTCCTGGGCAGTACTTGATTGTTGATGAGGCCCAGAACTTATCGCCTCATGAAGTTAAAACGATTATTACAAGAGCTGGTGAAGGAACAAAGATTGTTCTTACAGGTGACTGTTTTCAAATTGATAGTCCTTATCTTGATGAGATTAACAATGGACTCGTTTACTGTTTAGACAGAATGAAAACTGAGCCAATCGTTGCCCATACGTTGTTAACTCAAGGTGAAAGATCAGCACTGTCTGAGGCGGCTTCAAAGTTACTATGAGCCAAATCTTTAGACGTGCCCATTTAAGAGCGCCTATAAAAAGAGATGTTCTTTTTATTGATGATGAATATGTTTTAAAGGCCAGAACCTTAAATATTTCAGAGGGAGGAATTCTCCTAGAGTCCCTTCCTCATGTTCCAGAGATTAAATCCATTCCCCTGATGATCCCAATTCCTGAGTTTCCGGAGTTTTATCATCTTAGCCAAGAACAAATACTTGGTTTAGATTTAGACAGCTTAGAAGGAGAGGTAGGACGCTTTAAAGCTCGTCTAGTACGTAGTTTCGAGGGAATTAGCGAAGTTGATAAAATATTTGTAACAAAGATTGGTTGTGAGTTTGTGGCCACCGGTGAACGCGAAGACTTTCTAGTGAAAGAATACGTTACACGCTTTGCTAAAAATCTTATTTTTCTTCTGGGGCTTTTTGAAGGTCGCGGCTTCTCTAAGAAAACACCTCAGCTCATACGAAAATGTAGTGATCTATTAGGTTACGATTCCGAGTTACCTGTTGCTCAACTTCGATTAAAAGCTCTTCACGATTATCAATCGTTAGAGTCTCTCTAAATATAATAATATAAATTTATGTGAAGTTACTTTTGGATACGGTTGAGGCTTGATTGAAGGTTTGATTTCATTTCGCTGAAAATGACTGGAGCTTCAAAGTTGGTTTCTGAAACTCTTTCCCCTAATTCATGAACAAGCATTTTACCTTTGGTACCAAGTTCGTCAGTAAAGGTATCTGTTTCCAGTTGATTGATAACTAAACGAACTTCATCAATGATTTCACTAAAGCTCAAAAAATCAAAATAATCTAGCCACGAGTGTTCCGCTTTCTCATTTAACTTTTCAACTTTTCTACTGTTAAGATCTACAACGTTCATTTTTAAGTTATCCTTTTACTCGTCAATATGACTTTCACTTTCTTTGGGCCCTTGGCTCCAAGACTTCAAATCTTTTGTGTGAAAAACGTTATTCCAGAGCCGCCATAGTTCTTCAACTGTAGAAATTATAATGAGTAGTAATTACAGTCTATGTGCGTAAAAAATGGAGCATTGTGTCTAAATGTGGATCATTATCACTAGTAAAATTAGGTATTTAGCCTTTTACGTTTTCTTACATAATAGCCCGATAGAGCGAGTATAAAAATTCCGAAAATGACGAGATTTCCTTTTTTAACAATCTCAATTACTGACTCACCAAAGGTGAAATAGAGGTAGAAGAAAGTTGCACATGAAATCGTACAGGCCAAGAGATCGGAGAGTGAGAACTTAAGAGCATTCATTTTTCCTAGGCCCGCGGTAAAAAAGAGGACATTTCTAATACCGAAAGGAATGAATCTACCAAGAATTAAAGTAATAACACCGTACTTATTATAAAAAGCGTTAACCTTATCGATTTTCTCTTGAGAAACCATACTGGCAAACATTTTTATTTGAAAGATTTTTGGACCTAGAAATCGGCCCATGAATCCATAGCAGATAAGATCTGAAAAGTAGGCACCAAGAAAGACACCTGCAAAGAGTTGGTATTTATATTCAGGATTCTTTGCTGCAATAATTGCGGAGGTGAAGAGCATAATATCTTCACTAACAGGTAAATTGAAGCCGGCTAATAGTAGCAGTCCAAAAATAATATAAGGTGCATACTGGACATGTTGCTGAACATACTCAAGGATGGCTTCCATAATTTTTCCTGTTAATTATTGCAAAATATTGCAAAAAAAAAGCCGTCCTTAAGTAAGGACGGCCATGATAATAAAATTTATTATAGCTTACCGAAGTACTCTTGTGATCCTTTTGGATCTGGCTTCATTGTATCAGAACCTTTGTTCCAACCAGCAGGACAAACTTCTCCGTGCTTAGCTGTGTACTGGTATCCTTCTACAAGACGAGCAATCTCTTCAACATTTCTACCAACGCTTAGGTTGTTGATTGAACATTGTTGAACAACATCTTGATCATCGATAATGAAAGTTCCACGGAAAGCAACAGCTCCATCCATAAGAACTCCGTAGTTACGTGCGATATCTTTTGTAAGGTCAGCTAGAAGTGGGTAATTGATTTCTCCAAGTCCACCTTTGTTTCTTGGTTGTTGTGTCCAAGCTAAGTGAGAAAATTCACTATCAACTGAACAACCAATAACTTCACATCCTAAGTCTTTAAACATTTGGATTTTGTCTGAGAAAGATACGATCTCTGTAGGACATACAAATGTAAAATCTAATGGGTAGAAGAAAAGAACTTTCCACTTTCCTTTGTAGTCAGAAAGAGAGATTTCTTTAATATCGCCATTAACTACTGCGTTTCCTTTAAATTCTGGGGCTTTTTTACCAACTAAAGTTGTTGGGTAAACAGTTTCAGTATTAGTCATCTGAGTCTCCTTATTAATCCGGCCAATTTTTGACCTATTTTATGATCCATAGAAATGTAGGGCCATCTGCCAATATTTTCAAGATGCAATGGGGCATATATCTAACTTATTTCTGACCAAATCTATTGGAAATCATTAATGAAACGGGCAATATTACCCCTTGTGTACTTTAGAGCTCAAAGTTTATTCTTTTAACTAAAGAAAATTAGGTATTAGGACGAAAAGTACTAATGAAATCATTAGTTTAATAAAGTTAATTACGAATGCCTTTAGCGATAAGGGCCAATATATTGGAGAGTTTTTCATGAATAATTCTAACTTTGACCCGAAAATGCACATTCCTAACCCGATTGTTATTGAACAAACGGCAAGAGGTGAGCGTCAATACGACATTTACTCACGTTTATTACTAGATAGGATTGTCTTTTTAGGTACTCAGGTTAACGACACTGTGGCCAATTTACTTGTGGCACAAATGCTTTTCTTAGAGCAGAACAATCCAGAAGATCCAATTCACTTCTATATTAATAGTCCAGGGGGAAGCGTTTATGCTGGTCTTGGGATTTACGATATTATGCAATATATTTCATGCCCAGTTTATACATACTGTGTTGGAATGGCCGCTTCAATGGGGTCACTACTTTTAACGGCTGGGGCGAAGGGTCATCGTTACTCACTTCCTCATAGTCGAATCATGATTCACCAACCGCTTGGTGGTGCACGTGGACAATGTAGTGATATTCAAATTCAAGCAAATGAAATTCAAACATTGAAAGATCAGCTTAATGGGATTTATATTAACCATTGTGCAAAAGACTTATCGAAAGAACAGATCGAAGCTGCTACAGATAGAGATAATTATTTATCTCCTGGCGAAGCGATCGATATGGGACTGATAGATAACTTAATTGAATCAAAGAAAAAATTATAGATATAAAATAAAGGAAAGAAAGAATGGCTAAAGAAAAAGGAAGCTACAACTCAACTCTACACTGTAACTTTTGTGGTAAATCGCAGAAGGAAGTGAAGAAGTTAATTGCTGGTCCAGGTTGTTATATCTGTGATGAATGTATTGAGCTTTGTAATGACATTATTTTTGAGGATAGTTTAAAGACAACTAACAAGGCCTCGCTTGATAACGTGCCAAAGCCACAAGAAATTAAAGAACATCTTGATAACTATGTTATTGGTCAGGATAGAGCGAAGAAGATTATCTCTGTTGCTGTTCATAATCATTATAAGAGAATCTCTTATGGTGCCAGTGGACGTAAGGGTGATGAAGTCGAGTTACAGAAATCAAATATTCTTTTAGCGGGGCCAACAGGTTCTGGTAAAACTTTGATTGCTCAATCTCTTGCTAAATATCTTAATGTACCATTTGCCATTGCAGATGCTACTTCATTAACTGAAGCAGGATATGTAGGTGAGGATGTTGAGAATATTATTTTAGGACTACTCCAAAGTTGTGACTACGATGTAGAAAGAGCGGAGAGAGGAATCGTTTATATTGATGAGATTGATAAGATTGCTCGTAAGAGTGAAAACCCATCAATCACTAGAGATGTTTCTGGTGAGGGTGTTCAGCAAGCGCTACTTAAACTTATTGAAGGAACTGTTGCCGCTGTACCACCAAAGGGTGGGCGTAAGCATCCACAACAAGAATTCATTCAAGTAAACACTAAGAATATTCTCTTTGTCGTTGCTGGAGCATTTGTTGGTCTTGATAAAGTGATTGAGAAAAGAATGACAAAAAGACCTATGGGTTTTGGAGCAAAAAATACAGAAGATGTTCTTCAGTCTGCGGTTGAAAAGCTTGGTGGAATTGAAGTAGAAGATTTAACAAAATTTGGTTTAATTCCTGAGTTCATTGGACGTCTACCGGTAAATGCCATGTTACAGGAGCTAGATGAAGAAGCACTCGTTCAGATCTTAACAAAACCTAAGAATGCTATTACAAAGCAATACCAAAGACTCTTTGAGCTTGATGGTATTGAATTAGAATTTGATGAAGACGCTTTAACTGAAGTTGCTCAGACTGCTCTTAGAAAAAAGACCGGTGCTAGAGGGCTGAGGGCCATTCTGGAGCAAACAATGTTAGATGTTATGTACGATGTACCTTCTAATAGTAAAATCGCTAAGGTCGTGGTTACAAAAGAGAGTATCCAAGGAATTAGCTCACCTAAAACAATTGAAGGTGAGAGAAAAGTTCCTAAGGAACCTGAAGATAATTCTTCTTTCAAATCTAAGAAATCTATCGAGTCTGCATAGTCGGAATTCGATAAACGTTAGATAATGTTTGAAAAAAATTTACAACTTACAAAAACTGTCATCTTGTGTGACAGTTTTTTTTTGCCTCAAAAACGCGTCTGAGAGGGGCTTTCGGCCGTAAGTGGTAAAAAATACATGGCCAAGCATTTGATATTTAGGGAAATATTGGCCCCGAAATTTCTTTTGATTTCAATTAGGTTTATGGGTTAAAATTAATGTATGTACCTTTGGTGGCAACGGTTTCAGGACGTAACCGGCACCAAGGAAATTTTAGGTAGTACAGGAGGTGCTATGTCAGATACAAAGACAGAAAACTCGAAGAAGTTTCCACTTTTACCTCTCAGAGATGTCATTATCTTTCCTCACATGGTTGTGCCTCTTTTTGTAGGACGAGAAAAGTCAATTGCAGCTTTAGAAGAAGCAGCGAGAAACAACAATGAACTTTTCCTAGTCACTCAAAAAGATGCGAGTGTTTTAAACCCTGATAGAGAAGACATTTATCAATACGGGACTGTGGTAAACATCATTCAAATGTTGAGACTTCCAGACAACACTGTAAAGGTGTTAATTGAAGGGAAGTACCGTGCAAGAATTGATGATCTTGAATCATCGCCGGAAGGTTACTGGGCAAACGTTACTAAATGTAACAATGAAATTGCTGATGCAGTAAATCTTGAAGCGACGATGAGAGGAATCAAAGGAATTTTTGAACAGTATGTAAAACTGAACAAAAGAATTCCACCAGAACTACTCATGTCAATCTCATCAATCACTGATCCATCTCGTTTAGCAGATATCATTGTTGCTCACTTAACAATGAAGATCCCTGAGAAACAAGAAATCCTTGAAGCAATTGATGTTGAAAAAAGACTTCGTCTCCTTCTCGAAAAGATGCAAGGAGAAATTGAGATCATTAACGTTGAAAGAAGAATTCGTTCAAGAGTTAAGAATCAAATGGAGAAGTCTCAAAAAGAATATTATCTCAATGAGCAAATGAACGCGATTCAAAAAGAGCTTGGTCAAAAAGATGAAAAAAGCGAAATCCAAGAAATGGAAGAGAAGCTTGAAGCCAAGAACATGCCTGAAGAAGCGAAAGTTAAAGTTGGGAAAGAAATTAAGAAACTTAAATCAATGTCTCCAATGTCTGCAGAAGCAGCCGTTGTTAGAAACTATATTGATTGGATGTTAAACCTTCCATGGTTCGAATACACTGAAGATAATAATAGTGTTGACCATGCTCAAAAAGTACTTGATGAGCACCACTATGGAATGAACGATGTAAAAGATAGAATTGTTGAATACCTTGCTGTTCGTTCTTTATTAAAAGAAGAAGGCAAAGGAACAATCCTATGTTTAGCAGGTCCTCCAGGTGTTGGTAAAACATCAATCGCAAAATCACTCGCTGAATCTCTAGGAAGATCATTTCAAAGAATCTCACTTGGTGGGGTAAGAGATGAATCTGAAATTAGAGGACATAGAAGAACTTATGTTGGGGCCATGCCTGGTAAGATTGTTAATGCTCTTAAAAAAGCAGGAACATCAAACCCACTTATCCTTTTAGATGAAATTGATAAAATGACATCTGATATGAGAGGTGATCCAGCGGCTGCAATGCTTGAAGTTCTAGACCCAGAACAAAATAAAAACTTTGCAGATCATTATATTGAAGTTGAATATGATCTATCAAAAGTAATGTTTGTTATGACAGCAAACGATCTTTCAAGAATTCCTGGACCACTAAGAGATAGAATGGAAATCATTACTCTCTCTGGTTACACTCCGGAAGAAAAACTACAAATCACAAAAAATTATCTTTTAGATAAAGCTCTAAAGAATAATGGTCTTGATGATTACACTGTAAAAATGTCAGACAAGGTTGCTCTTGAAGTAATCAGAGGCTGGACAAAAGAAGCTGGTGTTCGTGGTTGTGAAAGAGTAATGAATACAATCGCAAGAAAAATCGCAACAGATGTTGTGAAAAAAGAAGTTGAAGCTGGCAAGTCATTTACTGTCACTTCAAAACAACTTCCTAAATTCTTAGGACCTAAAATCTTTACAGGTACTGACATTGAAGAAGAATCACAAGTTGGTTTAGTAAACGGCTTGGCTTGGACAAGTGTTGGTGGTGAACTCCTTCACATTGAAGTTGTCACTGTTCCTGGAAAAGGTCAGATCCAAATTACTGGTAAACTCGGTGAAGTTATGACTGAGTCTGCAAAAGCTTCATTAAGTTATGTAAGAAGTATCGGTGAAAGATTAGGAATTGATCCAACTTGGTATGAAAAGAATGATATCCATATCCATGCCCCTGAAGGTGCCACTCCAAAAGATGGTCCTTCAGCAGGTGTAACAATGGTGACAGCTCTTACAAGTGCCATTACCGGAATAAAAGTACGTCAAGACGTTGCCATGACTGGAGAGGTTACGATTAGAGGTCGTGTACTACCAATTGGTGGACTGAAAGAAAAACTTTTAGCTGCTAAACAAGCCGGTGTTAAGACAGTTCTTATACCAGCGAAGAACGAAAAGGATCTAAACGAAATTCCAGCAGATATCAAAGCTGGCTTAGATGTTCGTCCTTGTTCTCATGTAGAAGAAGTTTTAAAGGTTGCTTTAGACTTAAATCAACCAGAACAATTTATGCAAGTTGTTGGGCTTACTGTTCTTGAAGGTGATAGAACCTCAGGAATGGAAGTTGCTAACTAGAACACGTCCTAATGTTCTAGCGGTTGAAGGGAAGTGAGGCCCTAAAGCCATAAAATAGTATCTAACTACCTAAAAAGAGAGAGGATTTTATCCTCTCTTTTTTTTTATTAGTATTGACATTTTTTATTCAAATCATTAAATTACGAGAACTGAAAATTAATGGGCGTTTAGCTCAGCTGGGAGAGCGCTACCCTTACAAGGTAGATGTCGGCGGTTCGATCCCGTCAACGCCCACCATTTCTTTTCTAATCCCCCACCATTCAATTTTACTTATTCGACTCTGTTTCGGTCACTTATTTATTATAAGCTCCCTCACTTCGCTCATATAAAATTAAAGCGTGGGGGATTGGAAACGAAATGGATTGAGGAGGACGGGCTGAAGCTGAAAGCGTGAGTTTTTAGATTCGGTGCCAGATCAGTGAATGATATGGCACCATATTGTGCAAGGTTAGCGGACTAGTCTTCTTCTGCGAAAATAATAATTTCTTTAGCTGTCTCTCTAGGCTTTTCTCTTTGTATAGAAGATCCAGAATCCTTAATTTCTACATATGTAAAATCTGGTCTTAGATTTTCAAAGTCTTTTGCTGTAGCGGCAGGAGTATCTTGAAAGTTCTCATACTTCTCACCAAAAAGAGCAAGAACTGGGCTAAAGATACCATTGGCAGAATCAACAAATGGCCTGAAAAGCTGACCGCCAACAAAGCTCAACGTTAACCACCTCTGCTCTAGATTAGATCTTGCAACAGTAAAGTCAGCTATCAATTCATCGTTAACAAGACTGTCGTCGTAGAATCCAAAAGAAAGAAAGTACTTTATAGAATTTGGTGTTAGTAGGTTCTGATAGAATCCAATAGCTCCGGCATCATTATTATAAAGACGATCATAAAGAGCTTGTTGTCTTTGAGAAGGTCCGTCATTTAATGAGTTAACCCCTGATGGATTAATAATAATTGTTCTTCTGATAAGATCAGGTCTTTCAGATGTCACTTTTAGGACAGCAGCACTCAAAAGAGATTCTGAAACAACTGTTGCTCGTTGTTTTACAACCTTAGTTAAGAAGGCCTCTACAAACTCATCAAAGTCTTCAATCTTATATGCCTTTTTAGGGCGATCACTTTCTCCTACACCTGGAAGATCCATGATATAAACTCGTTCACCTGCTTCTTCTAGGATTGGAAGGATTTTTCTCCAAGTTCTATGGCTTGCTCCTCCGTAAATTCCGTGGAATAGAACGATTGGTAATTTATCTGAATTAATCATGGGAGCACGGTACTTAATCTTTCCAAAGCTCTCTAGTTGAACTTCATTGTCTAGCAAGCTTTCACCACCGGCGAAAACCGTTGTCATACTGAGGGTAATAATGAGTAATAATTTTTTCATAAAGACTCCTTTTTTAGAGACTTTGTAACAAGATTCTTCCTGACATGCACTAGACAAGAGTTAGACGAAGTAATTTGATTATTAGACATAAATATCTAAATAAAGAAGTTGTATTACAAAATTTTAGAGATAAAAAAAGCCTCCTTGCGGAGGCCTTAATTTTATTGATTATTCTTTAAGTTCTAATTTTCCATCAACAACATTATAGAAATAAGACATGTCATTTAAAAACTCAGTGTGATTTTTAACAGCAAAGGCATCCATCCCACCTAGAGCTTTCATTTCAGCAAGTTTTTTTGAGTCAGGTAGTACCATTTTCTCCATCACTTTTCTTACTTTTGCTTCAGGATTGATTTTTACTCCAAGAGAGTTAAGAAAAGCGGCTGTCTTTTTAGCTTCGGCCATATACTTATTAACTTCAACTTGAGTTCCTTTTTCTATTTCTAAATATCGACTCTCAAACTTTCTTTTAAAGTAGGCCAGAGAAAGTCCTGCTATTGAACTATCTTTTAAAGGACTAATTTTTGAAAGTGTCATCACCATAAACATATCAACTCTTGCTTCTAAAAGCTTAAGAGCTTCTTGTCTGTAGTTGTAAACTGCTTGCTCATGCTCTTTTAAGTCAGAAAAAACGATTAATCCCTTTTTCACTTTTTCAATATTTAAAAGGGCTGACTTAAGTAGTGATAACATTGTTTCACTCTCATCAAGAGTTCCATTAAACTCTACAGTGATATGCTTTTGTACAGCATGAACTTGGTGAAGGGCCACAGAAAGTGCCATCACATTTAAGTCTCTATCTTTTTTACCTGAGCTAACTCTAATAGGGTTAATTTCTTGACCAACAATTGAAGTATCACCGAAAGCTTCTACAGTACTTCTAAAGATTTCATTAACAGCATCTGTTTTAAGAGCATTTAAATATTTATTAGAATCGTAACGTTGACCTGTCCAAAGTTGAAATTCAAAACCTTTTAGGTACTTTGCAGCTTCAGTTACTTTCATTTCGAAAGATTCCATTTCTAACATTGTCGTAAAGGCCTTTCTTCGGGCGGCACTTGTAGCACCAGAACGTCCCATGAGACGACTATAAGCAATTTCTTCTCTTGATTCACCGGCGGCATCTGCAGCACGGCCTGAGTTATCTTTGGCGGCTTCAGCATTCTTTCCCATCTCTTCCAGTTTTCCACAACTAAAAGTGAGGGTGATCATTAGTAATAAACTGAGGGTTTTATTCATAACTTGCTCCCGTATTTTTCAAAAAGTATTTAGAGCAGTTTTTTACAATAAATTTATGTTAGTTACTAAGGATTCTTAGTTTATTGAAAAATTTCCACGACTGTTTGCGTTAAGTTGTTGTTTTTATTCATTATTATTAAAGGAAGCATTTCGATAATTGTCAATAAAAAGGTATGGCACCTACACTACTGTGATTTGTCCATTCATAGGTTGATTGATACTTTATCATAATGAGAAAATTTGAAACGTTTAAAGAAATTGAAATTGGTGGGAGTAATAAAGAAGAACTCCTGAGAAAACTAGAAAAAGCAGACGTTAAGTTAAACGAGTATGCAAAAATACTATTCGAGCACAAGGACTTCTCTCCATCAAAGGAAGTTGAAAAAGTTAAGCTTATAAAAGTAAATTTAGCAGATCTTGGACTGAATGAGTCTAGCACATATGATGAGTTGGAAGCGCAAGCTCAGAAGCTAGGATTAAGAATATGTCCATTAGAGTTGGGCGTTTACCTTAGACTCGAGTTCATGGATCAGTCGGAGGGGCCTTATCTTAAGGTTGCCTCTAAAAGGCTAGAAAATAGCGATGATTTTCCAAAAGGTCTCTATCTTAGAAACGTCGATAATGTTTTATGGCTTAGAGGTTACAGAGCGGATGGCTTTGAAGGATGGCCTGAAAATTATGCATTTATTTTAATAGATGAAAACTAAGCACTTGTAGTATTTTGTAATTACACTCAAAAATTATCCAAAATAATCAAAAATTTATGAGGTGCTCACCACCTCCACTACTACGATCGATCTCCTGTGATATTGAGTGATCTCTAGTGATGAGTTATCATACTTTCATGAAAAAAATATTAAGCGAAGTTTATGGTTTAAGCGTTCTGGAAGTATCCTCTTTATCTAGGAAGGATGCTGAAAATGATAATGATCTTTATAAAATAATTACCAGCGAAGGGGAGTATTTTCTTAAGGAAATACCTGGGCACTCTAAAAGAGAAGATACTGAATCTATATATACTGAGTTGTGTAAATGTAAACTATCTAAGTCAAGAATGGTATTACCTTTAAAATCTCATGACGGAAAATATCTAGTTAGTATTATCGATAAAGATATGATGCTATATCGCTTTGTTGAACATAGGGTACTTAGTGAAATAGATATTGAAACTGATCGAATACTGGATGTCTTAGAAGACTTATTCAATGGTTTCAGTAAAATCAATATACCGAAGCATCCTTTTAAAACATATAATAATTGGTTTGAAAGAGGAGTTTCACAGCTACGTAAAAAAGTACCTGGCCACAATTTTTTAGACTTGTTTGAAGATTATACTAATACAAGGTTTTTAGAACTAGATTTCAAAGTTGGAAATGCTCATTTTGATTTAAATCCATTCAATATTTGGGTTGACGATAATAACGATATTTTACTTTCAGATTTTGATAATGCTCAAATCGCTGCTTATGCAAAAGATATTTTCGATGCCTGTTCAAGATTTGTGAAAGTTTCAAATGAAGGTGTCGAACTGTCTGAATCGAATATAGAAATGATATTTAAGTTTAGTAAAAAGTATATTTCGAATATAGAGATAAGAGATGTTAAATATCTTTTAACGAGACCCAAGCTGGGTAATCTCTTTGATCCTAAATCTGATTACTCAGATGAAGAACTGACAAAGAAAATGGATGATTTTTTCGAATTTTGTAGTAATCAGTAGTTATTTCAACTTTTGCTTCAATAATTTAATATAGTTAAGAGACTGCCACCACCACCAATTTGGTTGCACAAAATGCTCTATGAGTGAGAGAATGAGTTTATGGAAAAGATTAAGAGAGTTTTATTTATTAGTGTCTTCATTAATATCGTTTTCCTTGCTCATACGGGAAAGAAGATTTATTCGAGGCTAAGTTCAGTTGAAACCAACAGGCCAAGTCACTACGCTATGAGGATTGATTACTTTAAAAGTCTACCTAACCCTAAAAATAAAATTGTGATGGTAGGAGATAGTCTTATTGAGAGGGGATATTGGAATGAGCTGGTAGATAATTCAAAAGTTATCAACAGAGGAATTTCTGGAATTACTATTCGAGGGTTACTAAAGAGTCGCTTGGTAGAAAGTTTAGATCAAAGTAATGAAATCATTCTACTTATTGGAATAAATGATATTTGGCAAAATAGAGATGAGTTGGATATTCAAACAGACTTGAAGACTTTGTTTACACTTCTTAATAAAAAGAATTTTAAAAAGGTTAGTATCATTGGATTACTTCCAGCTTTTGATAAAGAATTAGCTGAAAGAGATTTGATGAGAAAGAGAGTAAATAAACTTATAGGACAAAGTCGTTTTCATTATATTGATTTAGAAGAAACGTTAAATCACAGTAAATTTTTTATGGATGGTGTTCATCTCAATGGACATGGTTATAAGACATTAGTGTCAAAGGTATTTAAATGATTAAATATATTTTAGTAGCATTAGTTTTTAACTTTTCAAGCTTATCTTATGCAAGTGAAATTCTCGAAGTAAATGGTAAAGTTGTTCATCCTGGTTGTGTCTATGAACTTACAACAAGAGCTGATGGTGATAATATTGTATCTTCTGTTCATCTTACTCGAACGACTCTTAGAGGATGTCTAAGTAGTAATAAGTATAGTCAGAAATTTGTAAAAGATGGAAAGGGGTTTTATTTCAAGGATAAAAGCTTGTTTGGAAAAGGATCATTTTTCTATGAAGTAATTGCGAAGAATAAGAATATCTACGCCATTCGTACTGTCGAGCATGGGGATGGCAGCTTTGTCCAAAGAGATATATTGATTACAAAACTAGAAGAAAGATCCCTCACATATTTTAAAAAACTGAATGAAAAAGAGGTCAAAAAAGTACTAACTCTTAGTCTCGTTGGAGAATTACCTAATACTTTTGATGTTTCTATGGCCAAGAAAGCTATACAGAAACTATATTAAGAACAATAGAAAGTTATAAACGAGATAAAGGGATTCATTCTATGAAGTACTATGACATGCATGAAGATGCTTATAAGCAACTTAAAGATAAGAAGAAGATTTCTTGGGATGGGGAAACGGATACTAAGAAGCTTTTTGAACATGAATCAAATATTGCAATTGAAGATAAGCTATTTGATTTTATAAAAGAGCCCGAAGGAAAAAGTGCTGTAGACCTAGGTACAGGAACCGGAACTTGTGCGCTTAACTTGGCACGATTAGGATTTAGGGTAAAAGGTTATGACCTTTCTCCGACAGCGATAAGTATGGCCAAAGAAAATGCCAAGAATCTTGGTTTCAATATCGATTTTAAAGTTGCTGACATCACTACCATTGAGTCAGAGGAAAAAGCTCAGCTTGTCGTGGATAGTAGTTTGCTACATTGCCTTGTGGCCAAAGAAGATCGTACTAACTTTTTTAAGCTTGCTTACAATTTATTAACGGATGATGGATATCTGTTTTTACACACAATGCTCGAAACTGAGGACATGTCTATCATGACTGATCGAAATCATCTCTTTTATGAAGATCATATTCTTTATAGTACTGGTCCTGATCGTTGGGATATGGAGTGGCAAGATATACAAGGTCATCGTGTTTTTCCACACCGCTGGATGACGACCATCCCAATGCTGGAAGAAGAGATCGCTAAGGCAGGGTTTAAGATGATCTATTACAATACAAAAGCAGAGAAAGGAAGTTCAGGGGTCTTGCATGGCTGGCTTCAAAAAGCTTAAGTAGTCGACAGGTAATGTCTATTAATGGTCTTTTTGTATAAGTTTTATCTATCATGGCATAGATAGAAACTTATTCTTAATTTTTCATAAAAATGTAAAGATAGTAAAAAATAAAATCATAAGGAGATTTATATGATGAGAAAACTATTCATCTTGCTATCATCCATAACAGTTCTTGGTTGTTCGAATATGGGAACTGGGAATGGAGGAATGCATGAGAAAAACTTTAAAGCAGGGGAAGCAAAACCAAATAATTTTTGGTGGCCTAACCTAATTGATTTAAGTCCATTAAGACAACATTCTGTTGAATCAAATCCCTTAGGGAAAAACTTTAATTACGCTAAAGAGTTTAGAAAATTAAACTTAAAATCAGTAAAAAAAGATATTGCAAAAGTTATGAAGACTTCTCAAGATTGGTGGCCTGCAGACTGGGGACATTACGGACCTTTCTTTATTCGTATGGCCTGGCATAGTGCTGGTACTTATAGAATTTTTGATGGACGTGGTGGTGCCGGTGGCGGACAGCAAAGGTTTGAACCTCTTAATAGCTGGCCAGATAATGCTAACTTAGACAAGGCCAGAAGACTTCTTTGGCCTATCAAGAAAAAGTACGGAAAGAGACTTTCTTGGGCAGACATTATGATCTTAGCAGGAAACGTCGCTCTAGAAGATATGGGCTTTAAAACATATGGCTTTGCCGGTGGACGTACTGATGATTGGGAACCAGATCTTGTATATTGGGGACCTGAAAGAAAATTTCTTGCTAAAGAAAGAAGAGGAAAAGGCGGAAAGCTAAAGAGACCTTTTGGTGCAACTCAGATGGGACTTATTTATGTTAATCCTGAAGGGCCAGATGGGAAGCCTGACTTTACGCTAGCTGCGAATGCTATTAGAGAAGCATTTGGAAGAATGGCTATGGACGATGAAGAGACAGCGGCACTTATCGCTGGTGGACATACTTTTGGTAAAGCTCATGGTGCTAAAAAGCCTGGTAAATGTGTAGGGGTTGAGCCTGCGGCTGGAAAGCTAGAGCAACAAGGAACCGGATGGAAGAATAAATGTGGTTCTGGAAAAGGAAAAGATACTATTACTAGTGGGTTGGAAGGAGCTTGGACTTCTACTCCAACGAAATGGTCTATGCAATACTTAAACTTTCTCTATGCATTTGAGTGGAAGAAAGTTGAAGGACCTGGCGGAGCGATTCAGTGGGAACCAGTTGATGATGATACTGACGATCTCGTTCCTGATGCTCACGTTAAAGGAAAGTTTCATAAGCCTATGATGTTCACAACTGATTTAGCCTTACGTTACGATCCTGCTTATGGAAAAATAACAAAGCGTTGGTTAGATAATCCTGATGAGTTTGAAGACGCGTTTGCCCGTGCTTGGTTTAAGCTAACTCATAGAGATATGGGACCTCGTGCTCGCTATGTTGGTAGAGAAGTTCCTAGAAAAGCTTTAAGTTGGCAAGATCCAGTTCCGAGGGGAAGACGTTTTAGTAGAGAAGATTCGGAAGCTATTAAAAATAGAATTCTAGAGTCAGGTCTTAGTGTCTCTGAACTTGTAAGAACAGCGTGGGCCTCAGCAGCAAGTTATAGAGGAACTGATATGCGTGGTGGTGCAAATGGTGCACGTGTTCGCCTAGCACCTCAAAAGAATTGGGAAGTAAATAATCCAGCAGAACTCTCAAAAGTATTAAAAAAGTTAACTCAAATTAAAAATGAGTTTAGAGTTGCTTCGCTAGCAGATGTGATTGTTCTTGGTGGAGCGGCAGCTGTTGAGAAGGCCGCAAAAGATGCTGGTTATCCAGTGAAGGTTGGATTTAGATCTGGCCGAGGAGATGCTACTCAGAAAAATACAGATATCAAATCATTTGCTGTACTTGAGCCTAATGCAGATCCATTTAGAAATTTTTATTCTAAAGATGCACAATTTTCTCCAATCGTTTCAATGATAGATAGAGCGAATTTATTAACTCTAACAGTTCCTGAAATGACTGTACTTGTAGGTGGTATGCGTGCCTTGAATGCTAATTCAAGCGGGTCTATGCATGGAGTTTTTACAAAAAGACCTGGAGTATTAACTCCTGATTTCTTTGTAAATCTTTTTGATATGTCTACAAAATGGGTTAAGTCTAATGAAGAGGGAATCTTTGAAGGGCGTGACCGTAAAACAGGTAAAAAGAAGTGGACTGCCACTCCAGTTGATTTGGCCTTTGGATCAAGTGCTGAGCTCCGTGCTATTGGTGAAGTTTATGCATCAAATGATGGACGAGGAAAATTCGTTCGTGACTTCGCAAAAGCTTGGACTAAAGTCATGAGACTAGATCGTTTTGATTTAAAATAGACTTTTGTGACCGCTGCGCTAAGTAGCGGTCATAAATTCCTTTTTCAATAATCAAATAGTTTAAAATCTTGGTTTTAGTTAATATTTCAATTATCATTTAAAGATGAAAAAAACTTCTCAGATATTAATAAATAAAGATATTCAGCAACTAAAAGAATCTGCTACCTTGGCCATAAATCTTCAAGCAAAGGCCTTAAGTCGCTCAGGAAAAGATGTGGTTCATCTTGGCTTTGGGCAGTCTCCGTTTCCTGTTCCACAGTCAATTCAAGAAGCCTTGGCCAAGAATGCCCATCAAAAAGATTATCTTCCTACAAGAGGATTACCTGATCTATGTTCAAAGATCGCGGCTTATCATAATCAGCATTTTAATTATTCGGTCAAAGAAGATTTTGTCTTAGTAGGGCCTGGAAGTAAGGAACTTATTTTCCAATTACTTTACCTTTTAGAAGGACCTGTTTTCGTACCTGCTCCAAGCTGGGTAAGTTACGGGCCTCAAGTAAATATTCGTGGCAAAAAAATTTTTCCTGTCCAAACAAAGAGAGAACAATCTTATAAAATCCAGGCAAGTGAGTTAAGAGAAGCTTGTGAAAAACTAAATAATGAGCCACAGAAAATATTGGTTTTAAATAATCCAACAAACCCTACAGGAGCCGTCTATACTCAAGAAGAAATAGAGAGTTTAGCTAAGGTCTGTCGTGAGCATCATGTGATTGTCATCTCTGATGAGATTTATAGTTTGGTAAACTTTTCAGATAGATCCTATTTTGGAATTCAACAATGCTACCCCGAGGGAACAATTGTTACTTCTGGAATTAGTAAGGCCCAAGCGGCTGGGGGCTATCGTCTTGGCTTTTGTATCTTACCTGAGACTATGATTGATGTTCGAAATGCCCTTTCAGCAATGATTAGTGAAACTTACTCTGCTGTCAGTTCTCCTATTCAATACGCGGCAGCGGCTGCTTATGAGAGCAATAAAGACTTGGATGACTTCATTTCTTTGACCACAAAAATTCATGGAGCCGCAGGAAATTATTTACATAAACGTTTCGTCAATATGGGGCTCAATTGTCCAGCTCCGGAAGGGGCTTTTTACTTATTTCCTGACTTTCAAAATTTTAAAGAAAAGTTTAAAGCAATAGGAATAGAAGAGGACTTTGAACTAACAAAATATCTTTTAGAAAAACACTTGATTGCAGTATTGCCGGGGAGTGATTTCTACTTTAGTTCAAAAGCTTTAGGTGTTCGAGTTGCGAGTGTTGATTATAATGGTGAAGCCGTTTTGGAAGAGGCACTTAAAGCAGACCTTATAGACGATAGCTTTGTAGCGGCTAATTGCACAAACCTTGTTAAGGGATGTGATCGACTTGCTAATTTCTTGGCAGAATTAAAGTAGAATCAGCTCCATGCGTTGATCTGATATAGATGCAGGTAACCCCATTAATTCGACATATCAAACAATGGTTTGACATTGGCGACTTTCATGAGTAGAAATCTAGTTATAGTTTCAATCTAAGGAGTAGCAAATGTTTAAATATATGGTCCTAATTCTTCCAATCATCTTTAGTATCAATACTTTAGCGAAAGATGTTGTTGTCTACACATCAAGAAAAGAGCACCTTATAAAGGATATTTTTAAGCAATATACTAAAGAAACTGGGGTCAACGTATCTTACAAAACAGGTAAAGCTGCTGCTCTCATCCAGAGTATTAAGGCCGAAGGTGATAAATCTCCAGCTGATATTTTTATGACAGTAGATGCTGGTAATCTGTGGTTTGCAGGTAAAGAAGGTTTGTTAGAGTCGATAAGTTCTAAAGAACTAAAGCAGAATATTCCTTTCAATTTACGAGACGAAAAAGGCAGATGGTTTGGACTTTCAGTTAGGGCCAGAACAATTGCCTACAATCCAGAGAAAGTTAAAGAGGGTGAGCTAACAACTTATGAAGGGCTGGCCGATAGTAAGTGGAAGGGAAGGCTTTGTCTTAGAACTTCTAAAAAAGTTTATAACCAGTCTTTAGTTGCCATGCTTATTTCAGAGCTTGGTGCCAAGAAAGCAAAAGAAGTGGTAAAGGGTTGGGTTAAAAATACAGTTGAAATTTTTCCAAATGATACAGCAGTTCTTAAGGCAGTGGCAGCAGGTCAGTGTGATGTTGGAATTGTGAATACTTATTACTACGGAAGACTAAAAAAGAAATCTCCAGAATTATCTCTTAAGTTATTTTGGCCAAATCAAAATAATAGCTACGGAGTTCATGTTAATGTCTCTGGAGCAGGTGTTCTAAAGACTTCAGATAATAAAAAAGCAGCTAAGAAACTTTTAGAGTGGTTAGCTAGTCGTAATGCTCAAGAGTCATTTGCCCAAGTGAATATGGAATACCCAATCAATAGTCGATACCCTGAATCGGAAATCACAAAGTCGTGGGGAAGCTTCAAACCGAATAAGAGCTTTAACCTCTCAAGTGCTGGTAAGCTTCAAAAAGATGCTATTAAGTTAATGAGAGAAGTTGACTATAAGTAATGCTCAAGCTTTTAAGCTATAGAGTTTATCTCGCCATATTTATCTTTTTTATCTTTGGCCCAATTCTATTTATATTGGGCCATTCTTTTATGAGTGGTGAGCTTTCTGATCAAGAAACTTGGACATTTATTTTAGACTCCATGCTCTGGGATCTGACAAAGAACACTTTATCATTAGCATTTTTAACAGTACTCTTTTCAAGCTTGATAGGTTTTGGGCAAGCTTACTTGATTAGCTTTTCTTCTTTATCAAAAAAATGGGTTTTGCATTTGTTATTTGTGATGCCACTCATATTTCCTCTCTATATTATAGGTTTCGTTTATGTCGGAAGTTTAGAGTACAGTGGAGTTATCCCGAGCCTGATTAGAGAGAACTTCGGTTTTAATATTTTAAATTTTATAAATATTAAGTCTGTTTGGGGAGTTGCTTTTGTTTTTTCTTTAGCACTTAGTCCCTATATTTATTTATATTTAAAGTCTTGTTTTGGAGGAATTGATAAGAAGCTTTTTCTAAGTGCAAGATCATTAGGAAAAACTCCACGTCAAATTACGAGAACTATCGTATTGCCTCAGGCTCTTCCATGGTTATTTTCAGGAGCGATACTTGTTTGTTTAGAAGTCATCTGTGACTTTGGTGGCGTTTCTGTTTTTAACTATGAAACTTTCTCAACTGCTATTTATCATGCATGGATTAGTCTTTTTTCAATAAATACGGCAGTTCGGTTGAGTTTATTTCCGACACTTTTTGCTCTCATCCTCTATATGATTAGCCAGTATAAATTTAGAGTTAGAGAGGGTAAGTCAAAAGTTCAAGAGAGTATTGTCTTGCTCAATTTGAAAGGGATTAGTAAGAAGTTCGTATATCTGTTAATCTTTTTCTATACTTTGGTGGCCGTTATCTTTCCTGTCTCTCAATTATTAATATGGTCAATGCATGCAATTGGTATCGAATTAGATAGTGACTATTTATTACTTATCGTACAAACCCTTTTCATTGGTAGTGCTGTTGCTTTTTTAATTAATAGTATCGGACTCGTATTTCTTTATCTTCAAAGATATAGATTTAGTAGTAGGGAAAAATCTATTCTTCCTATTACCAAACTGGGCTATGCCATTCCTGGAAGTATTGTTGCCATTTCCATCATGGCCTTCTTTTCTATTTTTGAAGTCAGTTACTCAGGGTACTTTGCTTTTTTCGCATTACTATTGGCCTACCTTATAAAATTCTATTCAGTTTCTTCTGAATTGATGATGAGAGGAATGTCCAGTATTTCTAAGAAAATGGATTGGTCTTCTTTATCTTTAGGAAAGAGCTCCTCATTTACATTTTTTAAAATTCAGTTGCCAATACTAAGACCAGTACTTTTCTCTTCTTTTGTCCTCGTCTTAATTGAGGTCTTTAAAGAAATGCCGATCACCTTGATTTTGAGGCCCTTTGGGGTCAATACCTTGGCCACAAGAGTGTATGAACTTACATCAGAAGGGGAGTGGGAGAGAGCTTCAATAAGTGCTCTTTTTCTTATACTATTAGGTGCAGTTTCTCTTTATATTAGTGAAAAGGTTATAAATAAAAAATGAGCTACTTAAAAATAGAAAATTTAAGCTTTCAATATGATAGCGAAAAAGTATTGGAAAACTTTAAGCTTAATCTTGAGGAGAGTGAGTTTCATTCTCTTCTTGGAAAAAGTGGTTGCGGCAAGTCTACTATTTTGCATCTTATTGCCGGTTTCTTAAGTCCAGAGTCGGGAAGTATTACAATTAATGGTATCTCAATGGATGGTGTGGTTAGTGAGTTGCGAGAGATCGGTATTGTATTTCAAGAAAACTGCCTCTTTCCCCATATGAGTGTTGAAGAGAATATAAAATATGCCATGAAGGGTGATGAAATTGAAAAGTATCTTTCATTAATTAAGTTAGAAGATAAGAGACATAAATACCCAAGCGAACTTTCTGGTGGGGAACAGCAGAGAGTTGCTATTGCTAGAACCTTGGCAACAAAACCGAAACTACTTCTTTTAGATGAACCTTTTTCCAGTTTAGACCAAGAGTTAAGAGAAGAGCTTCGCTGTGAGATAAAAGATATTTCAACTTCGCTAAAGCTCACAACATTACTGGTCACTCACTCAATTGAAGAGGCCACAGAACTAAGTGATCGAATTACTTTGATGAAACCTGATCGAACCTTTCAAACAGGAGCCTATAAAGATATTCCTGAGGTGTATGAATATCTTAAAAAGAAAAAGCAAAAAATAGACTCTTTTATTAATAATAAATAATCATATGCAGCTTTTGAAACTATTCCATTGGTAAATTAAAAGCCTCACGTAAACAAGCTCTAACAGGATTACTTGTTTTATTACAGTCACTAACTTTCTTTGGTTCCTTATGGTGATATCGAAGACCAATCAACATTTGTCCATTATTGTTCATGAATGTATTTAAGCGAAATCCACTTCTAGTAGGCGTTTTTCTCATGACATTCTTTGTAACCAAGTGACCAATGAGAGCACCAATTAGAACATCACTGGCCCAGTGAGCTTCATCATGCACACGAGAAACTCCGGCTATTGTACTGGCAGCATAAGCTAGGACCGGTAAAGTTTTACTATATCCTTTTGTACTTTCTGCAATGAAAGTTCCAATAGAGAAAGCAAGAGTAGTGTGTCCAGAAGGAAAGGAGTGATCTCTAAGTGTTCCACCCCAGGAATGAGCACCCTCATCACTTTTAGGTCTTTTTCTTCTTAATGTTGTTTTTATGGCACGAGTAACTAGCCCAGGAAGGATCATGGATTTCATGGCCATATAGCTAATAGATTTAATTTTATCATTTTTAACCACAACACCAATGACATAAGCTCCACCAGCTAAAGCAGCAGCATCAACACCTGCTCCAAATCTTTCACCAATATCAGCAATCACTTGTGTTCTTTCAGTCTTATGCTCTAATGCAAATTTTGTAATAGCTTCATCTGAACTAAAGAGGACTATCGCAGCTCCTGCCGCTGCAGATGCTTTAACAATATCACCGCTATCCAAATGAAATGGTATAAAAATACTTCTTTCCTGATTATGTTCAGTTGAAATATCCTCTTTTATAAGCTCGTAACCGACTTGGGATTCAATATCAAACAAGCTATCTTCATCATACACTAACCCCATCTTTTCCATTTGATATTCTAAAGAGAAGATTCTTTCAATGTCATCAGAGTAATCTTCTTCAGCTGAGAAAGTAGGCAATGATAATGATGTAAGAATTAGAAAAATAGATAGAAATCGAAACATCACATTGCCCTTTATTTAAAGTCTTCATTGTGATGTATTTTCCCATATTTACTAGAAATTAAGAATGAAGTCGGAACTATTTATATGGGTGTAAACATATTGGACAATTGAGCTGTGAGTTGCAGAGTCTCTTTCTTAACTACAATTGATACACTTTGTAGCAAAAGGAACTGCTAAAATTCTCGCTTCCGAAATTTCATTCTGACAAACGGCACAGCTGCCATAACTACCATTCTCAATTCGAGTAAGTGCCGCTTCAACGTCCTTTAATTTATTGAGCTCAAGGGTTTCCAGCTGATCTACTACCTCATCATTTTCAACTTCTTGAGCCTGATCTGGCCAATCTGCAGAAATAGCTCCACCCTTTCTTGTTTTGTCATTTTTGAGAGCATCTAATTGATTAATAAGTGATGCCTTTTCTTTTTCGAGAGTTTCTTTAATTTGCTTAACATTTATATTACTCATATACCTTCCTTTATTTATTATTTTAATATTATTCCTTTCAAGGGCTTGAATTAATATGGTGTTAAGAAGGAATAACATTGATTTATATCACTTAATTGGGCTGTTTTTTGACTAAAAACCTTTAGGGAGTCTCGACAAGTCTTCTGCTTGTTGCGAGTTTAAACATATTTCCCCAATGGCGAGGATTAGCAAGTGGCTTGAATTAAAAACTTCTCGATTGGAATTAAAAAGTATTGGAATATCATGTAGAGGGATGACATCTTCTCTAATCATATCATGCATTTTTTGTATAAAACTTTGGTATCCTCTTTCAGATAGAGAAAGGTTTGAAGCAAGTTTTTCAAAAAGGTTGGCATCGTCTTTATTATTAAGAATATTTTTAAGTTCTAAATTGATGTCTTTAAAATTTTCAATAATCATTTGATAGGTATTATATGTATGGTCATTTGAAGACCTTTTAAAAAAATCTAGATTGTGTTGTATATCCTTGATACTTTTTGCGGCCATTGAGCAGTTTCTAACTCCTGATAGAATTCTCTTTAAAAGTTCAGATTGCTCAGGGCTTAGGGCCTCACTTTGTACTTTAAGCGCATAGCTCGTTATTACGGCTTCATAGTCTTTTATTTTTTCATAATTTAAAGAATAGTCGTTTGTTGAAAACATTTTGAAGGTATGTTTTGTATCTTCTTGGCCGATATTAGAAAGATTAAAAAGAATTGAACGATTGAGCTGTTTCTTTGCTTCAATGGAAAGGGCTTCTAGAGCTGTATCAAGATGAATAGGGTCGATGTCGCTGAACATTTCTACCTGTTCATCATTACCGATTTTCTTTTCAAGAAAATTAGCAAACTTTTTAAGAAATGGGAGAAAGATAAAAATACCAATTAAATTAAAAAAACTATGAAATAAGACAAGGGTGTAAGTAGGGCTGTCTGACCCTGTAATTTTTAAACACAAAGTGAGTAGTAAGGGTAGGAAGATTAAGGCAATACTATCCACAATGATATTAAATAAAAAATGAGCAGCAGCAACTCTTTTCTTGGCCGCACTTCCTTTTATTGCTCCTAAAACAACTGTTATAGTTGTCCCTAAATCTGCTCCAACTACGAGGGCAGCACTTGACTCTAATGTAAGAAGCCCAGCATGAAGAGCTGTTAGGGTAATGACCATGGTTGCTGAACTTGACTGAATAATGGCAGTGAAGAGAAATCCACCTAATGCATAGATTAAGTAACCACCACCCTTTAGAAGAGTTGGGTCAAAGGTTTGCTGAAAATTGGCAACACTTTCTTTCATTAGAGAAAGTCCAAAGAAGAGCAGGCCAAAACCTAAGAGTAGCGATCCAATGGTGTGAAAAAGCTTCTTCGTCTTTAAAAAGACGATGGTAAGGGAGCCAAGTGCAATGATGGGGAATATAAAAGTTTTAATATCAAACTTAAAACCAAATGTTGAAACTATCCAACCGGTGAAAGTGGTACCAAGGTTAGCACCAATAATTATTCCAAGAGCATTAGAGAATTGAATAACACCACTGCCAACAAAAGCTAGTAAAATGAGGGTAACGGCAGAACTACTTTGAAGTACCGCAGTAGAAAGTATACCCACTAAAATGGATTTGAAGCTGTTATTCGTGTGTTTTTTTAAAATTCTCTTAAATGGTCTTCCTGCAAGGTCCTTTAAAGAGTCCTCAACCAGAGAGATCGCAAAGAGAAAAAGTCCAAGACCTGCAAGAAATGTCCAAGGATTAATAGAATTACTCATAAATACCGTTCAAGATTATCTCTCTATGTGAAGAACTTAAATGACCTATATCATTATATGAACGGTCATTTAAGTTGCAATACTTTTTGATTTATTTATTAACAGTTCTAGATGAACTAGAGTCACTATCCTTAGGAGCTTTGAAGTCATCAGCGTTTCTAGAAAGATCAAAAACTCTATTGTTTACTAAATCGCTTTCTTTTGGATTTACAAACTGAGTTGGAATTTTTCTTAAGCTTTCTGCAAGCATTGCTTCTCTAACACCACTACATTTTACTTCAGCGAGTGCCTCCACTTTTCCTTCTTTAGAATATTCAAAAACTCCAGATATAGCATTAAAAGAAATTTTATACTTACCAAAGTCTAAGATGACCCACTTGAAACGATTTCCTTCAACGGGCTTTGCTTCAAATTCTTCTCCAGTATTTGTTGTAAACTTATCTTCCTTATCTCCTAGTACGATTTTCATTTCTTCCATATCAATGGTTTCTTTATCTCCAGTATATTTACACTTTATTACGTTTGACTGGGCTTGTGCCTGAATTGAGCTTGTGATTAGTGCGAATAGTAAAATTGATTTAAGTAGTGTTTTCATTGAATTCCCCCAAAAGTTGATATGCCTTATATAAAGCAAAGAGAGTGCCAATAAAGGGATGTAATATCAGAGGGTTAGGTTGTTGAAATATGGCAATTATGAACACTTTTTAGTCACCGACTAAATTTTAGTAATGAGTTCTTATTTCAAGTATAATGTTATGGCAGGGAGGCACAATGACATTAACTTTATCTTTAACAAATCTTTTTTCCTTAATTGTTCTTATATCTTTTCTTAGTTCATGCACAGGCCCAAGTAATACAAGGAGCTTTGCCTCAGCTGACTATGTTTCTGAGGAGCAGCCTGAAGTTGAGCAAGGGGAAGTATGGGGTGACGAAGAAATGAAGGGAGCTCGTCTCATACGAAATCAATTTAGAGATATGTTACTTGAGTCAACTGGAAATAATGACGAAATGAAAAGAGATGCTCACCCTAAACATCACGGTTGTGTGATGGCCAACCTCGAAATTGATAATACTCGACTAACGTCTTCTCAAAAAGTGGGAATCTTTGAAAAAAATAGCAAATACCATTCAGTGATTAGGTTTTCAAATGGGGATCCCAATCATCATAAAGCAGATAATAAAAGTGATGTGAGGGGGATGGCCATAAAAGTTCTTAATGTTCCTTACGCAAGTTATTTAGAAGATATTGGGGTAGAAAAAGATATCAATTCTCATGACTTTGTTTTCATGAACAGCAAATCTTTCTTTATTAAGGATCCAAAACATTATGGAAAGTTTATGGACTCTCTTAAAGATGGAGGACTATCTGTTTTGTCTTTTGGTCTTAAAGCAATTTTAAATCCCAATGATCACTTTGTTTCGATCTTAAGAAAAGCCTTTGGAATGAAGGTTGGTAACCCGCTTGATATTAATTACCATAGTGCGACTCCTTATAAACTTGGTAATACATCAATGAAGATGATGTTTAAGTCTTGTAAAAGCTACAAAACAAAAGTTCCTAGAAAAGCAGAGAAAAACTTTTTAGCAGAAAAATTAACGAGTTATTTAGACAAGAAATCAAGTTGCTTTGATTTTTATATCCAACCAAATAAAGATCCTAAAAGAAATAATATTGAAAATTCACAAAAAAACTGGAGTACTCGCAAGTCACCTTATATAAAAGTTGGGAGACTTCAAATTCCTCAGCAATCAAAAGAAAGCATCATTGCCCGAAATCAAAAGTGTGAAGACCTATCCATGAACCCATGGAGAGCTCCTGTTGAGAATCGTCCATTAGGCGGAGTGAACAGAATTAGACTAGAGGTTTATGTGAAACAGGCGAAAATGAGACAACAGCATAATAATGTTTCATATCCAGGACCTTCAAGTTTTTAAATTTTTTAGTTAGAACTTTTAGAATCCTTAATGGCCTTATCTAAGAGTTCCGAAACGAGACTGTTCTTGTTGGAGCTCTTTTGGGTAATGGCCCAAAGTGAAAACTTAACATCCTTTAATTCTCCAATTTTAAATAGTAATTTTTCTCTTATGAGTCCTTTAACTGAGTCATAAGGAAGAAATCCTATAATCCTTGACCTTAATAAAGTTGTTTTGATTAGGGCCAAGTCTGAGAATGTTCCAACATCTTGAATGCTTATTTTACTTTTAGTGATAAACTGATCGATCTTGTCATTCATCATGCATGTTTCAGAATAACTTACAACTTTTTTCCCATTTATTGACTTGGGAAATTTTCCCGAAAGTCCTTTTTTGCTCGAGCTTACACAAACAATTTTATCTATACTGAGGCGATGGCCTTGTAGCTTTTTTGATCTTCCTGAATAAGGTGAGTCACAAAGAATAATATCAATTTTTCCATCAGAAACATCTTTCATAAGAGAGTCGAGGTCTTTTTGAACAACCTCTACTCTTATATGATTACTCATTAGATAAGGTTTTATAAATTCATAAATTGAAGTATTGGGTACCCAAGGAACAGTTCCAATTTTAATGATTTTGATAAATGTCGTACTATCAGATTTGAGTAAATGAATCATTTCTTCAGAGTGTCTGAATATTTTTCTCGCGTATTCTCTAACGTATTCACCGTGTTGATTTATTTTAAGCCTTTTGCCTACGCGATCAAAAAGTTTTTGTTCTAAATCCTCTTCTAAAAGTTTGAGTTGATGACTAAGTGCAGGTTGTGAAACATTTAGTTTTTTTGCGGCTTTAACTATTGAGCCTTCATTTGATATGGTGAGAAAATAATACAAGTGATTGAAGTTTATCTTATACATGGGACTCCTATATAACTTTATGCGTATATAGAACTAATTATATATGTATTTTATTTTATATCAAGAATAGTCGATAATTAGTTATGAAATCGATGATTAACTTAGAAGGAGGTTATATGCAGTTACACATTCATAATAACGCAAGTATCAAATATAGTAAGTTAGTAACTCTTGTTAATATGATCTCTAGGATGAGATTAAAGAAGTTTAAAAAAATGAGAGATTGGAAACTTGAGCTATGGATATCTGACAATAATGATGAGGCATCTACGATTGATTGTGGGGTGGCTTTAGTCCGACCAAATCATTCTACTGTCTATACCAAAAAAAGGGCAGCTAGTTTCAAGCATGTTATCCATTCATGCCTTAAAGATCTCGAAAATAATATTCGAGAAGAACGTAATAAATGGAAAAGAAGGAGCATTGCATACTCATAGTATAAAATTTTAGTGTATAATGAAAAACAGAAACTTAAATAAAGGAGTATTTATGAATAAGTTAAGTGTGGATACAAGAGATCTAGGTACAAAAAATAAGAGCTTGAGAAAGCTTGGTGTTATTCCAGGTGTTATTTATGGGAAAACAATTGAAAATATAAATGTAAAAATGGCGATGAATGAATTATATGCGGCACTTGCTGAAGAAGGTGAGTTATATCAAGTCAAAACGGCGTCAGGAGAAATCTTGGTTAAATTTGATGAGATCCAGAGAGACCCTTTATCAAGAAGACCAATTCATTTTTCACTTCTTCAACTTCCAAGAGGTGTTTCAAGTGAATTAGAAGTTCCTGTTCATCTCAACGGTGAGGCCATTGGAACAAAGAGTGGTGGGATTTTAGTTGTTCTAAAAGACGACATCTCTATTAAGGGAATGCCAAAAGATATGCCTGACATGATAGAAGGGGATATTTCAAACCTTGCTATTGGTGATAAGTTGACTGTTGCAGAACTTAAATTACCAAAAGGAATTGAGTTAAATGTTGAGGCAGATGAAGTTGTCGCTATCTGTAAGCCACCTGTTAAAGCTGAAGAGCTAGAAATTAGTGAAGAAGCAGGTGACTTAAATCCTCCTCTTGCATCTGAAGAAGGTGATAGTGAAGAAAAAAAGGAAGATTCATAAATATTAGTACTCTTTTGAATAAAGCTTCAGGAGAGATTTATGGATAACGATGATCAAAATAAATCAGATATTGTCTCCCCAGATGGCGAAGTGCTATCTGGGGATAATGGTTCACTAAGGGCCATTGAAAAAAAAGAAGAGGATGAAAAGTATATTCCTGTCATCATCAAGAGAACTGATGAAGCAGTAAGACATCCTTATGACACTCTTAAAATTGCGATTAAAGAAGGGAGTGCCCAGTATAATAGATCTAGCACTTCTCTCTTTCTATCTGCTGTTGCTGCAGGACTTATCTTAGGGTTTGCAGCGATGTGTGTAGCACTCGTCACTCAATTTGATATTACAGATCATCACTTTATGGTGGAGAGGTTATTGATTGCCTTAGTTTATCCACTTGGTTTTATTGTTTGTATTATGAGTGGTACTCAGCTTTTTACTGAGCAAACTGCTACGGCAGTTTATCCAGTTCTTGATAAAGTAATACCGTTCAAAAAGCTTGTTCCTCTTTGGTGCATTGTCTTATGTGGGAATTTATTTGGGACATTGATAAGTTCTGCTCTTATTTATCTAGCTGAACCAGTGGTTCTTGGGGGGATTGGCTTTGAAGAAATCTATAAACACTTAATAGAATATAATTCATCTTCAATATTTATAAGTGCTATTCTTGCGGGATGGCTAATGGCCCAGGGCGGTTGGCTTATTCTTGCTACTCCACCTGCAAGTAGTCAAATCATTTGTATTTATGTTGTTACTTTTATCATTGGACTTGGCGGGCTTCATCACTCGATTGCAGGTTCTGCTGAAATTTTTAGTGGCTTAATGCACTCAGAAAATCCGGACTTTTATAATTCAATGAGGTTTTTGATTGTTTCAATAATGGGAAACTTATTTGGAGGGAGTTGCTTTGTGGCGATACTAAATTATGGTCATATCAAGCAGACTCAATAAGATTAGAACTTGAACTTTAGTCCTGCTCCCCAAAGTTGTTGAACAAAATCGCGATTATCAATACCACCAGAAGAATTATTTTCAAGAAATTCATAGAATGCGGTGAAGACAAAGTGTTCACCTCTTCTTCTTTCAAGTTCAACCTTCCAGTCATTATAATGTGAGGTGTTAATCAAAATATTCTTGTCACTATTTAGAGTTTGATACTCGTAACCAAAAGTTAAATCAGTTTTTCTAAAAATACTTTTCCATTTATAAGAAGCACTAAGAATATTAATATCGATAATATCATTATCAATCCGGTTATATCTTCTACTAAGGTGATTTGTAAGAATTATCTGGGAGGAAAGATGTGTATCGAAAATATAGCTAAACGTTAGTCCATATATATTACCATGATCATTATCACGATAACCTTGAAAGGCTTGAGCAAAAGTTCCAAGCTTCAGAGAATGACTTTTAGCAACTTTGAATTTTTCATAGACTTCAAGCTTCGTACTTTCTGAGTAGTAATCCCACTTGTCTTGATTTCTATAGTCTTGATAAATCGTATTGAACGTTAGGTCCGTAACCAGAGATGCTTTTCTTTGGAAGAGCTGATGCTTAATATGAAACTCATAGCCGTATCTTGCAATAAGTCTATCATTTCGTTGAACTTGCGGTTCGTCTCGTCTGTTATGCCAAATCGATTCGAGGCTAGCTTTAATGTAGTGAAGATACCTTTTACTATTGTAGATATGTCGCCCTGCTGAGCCTTGAAAAGAGAGAACCATACTTTCTGCATCACTTATGTTTTTAAACTCACCGTAATAGTTCTCATAGGACTTGTAAGAATAATAGTAGCGAGTGTCTGCTTGAAGATCAACTCTGGTCAGCTTCTTATATTTATCGAGTAGCTTATTGACAGAGGTTTCAAATTTATCAACTTGTTGAAAGACACCATCAACTAAACTTACAAATCCTTGATAAGGATCTAACTTAACATTATTGGGAGGGATATATTCTCCCGTTGAGCTATCAATCCCGCCGTATTCTTCTGGTAATATGTATTTCTTTGTTTGCTTATCGTAAATCGATCCTTCTGGAGGCATTACGTAAATTCCTGTCTCTAAATCTACAACACCACCTGGCCTTACAACGGCTTGTGCACTTGAGACTTGTTTAGAAGAGCTTCGATTATTTCCTTTAGGTTCTGGAATAAGGTTCTTGTTGGTTAACTTATACCTTCTTCTATTACTGTGTTTATTTTTAATAACCTTGCTGCCCTTTTCTTTAACAAATGAGGTATTACTTAAGGCCTGTAGCTGTTGAGAAGAAATTTTAGTAGGTGAAAGAGGTCGGTCGTATGTTGGGAAGGCTCCTGAAAAACTTCCTTTTTTAATAGAAACAGTATTGTTACTTAGCTTATCATTTATATCCTTATAATCTTTAAAATGATTTTTCTGAGAACTATCTGAATCAAAATTTTCCTTCATAGAATCTAGGATGGCACTATCGCTTTCTTTATAAAAATCGACTTCACCGCTTAAGGTTACGTTTGAAGTAATTTGATTCTTGTCGTTGTAAGTTAATATAAAATCAGTTCCTCTCACTCCAAGAGCAGCAGATTTTGTTTTGATTAAAAGCTTATGGTCGTTTGAACTTTTCTTTTTAACTTGGGCCCGTAATTTTCCTTTGATAAGAGAGATTAAAGAGGGGTCTTGTTTACTTTTTTGAAAAATATATATTTGGGAATCAGGACCAATGGTAATTCGGTCTTGGTTCTGAGTTCTTAGAATGGCGTAACTTTTTTTAAGAGAGTAGACATCAAATGGTCCTCTCAATTTTAAGCCCTTCTTTAACTTTAGTTTTTTAGAACCTTTTTTGACATAGACACTTCCTCTCACTTTAACAACATCAACAATTTGAGCTTGAGTAGATATGATAATACTCATAGAGAGGACAAAGACGAAAAAGAAGATAGTTTTCATATTTTAAGATTAAAAGATTGGACTTCTAGCGTCAAACTAATTTCTAAGGTTTATATATTGATGAAACTCCATAAATAAGCGATGATTTAGAAAAATTACAGGAGATATTATGCTTAAGGTTATATTCGCTATACTAATAATGAACACATGTTTTGCTCAAGACTTATCAAAAGTTAAGATTGAAAGAGTAAAGCTTACAAATAATATTCATATGCTAAAGGGGGCCGGTGGGAATATCGGTGTTTTTTCAGGTCCAGATGGTGTTTTTCTTATTGATGATCAGTTTGCTCCTTTAACTACAAAAATTAAAAATGCCGTTAAGCTCATTTCAAGTAGACCAATTAAATATGTTTTTAATACTCATTGGCATTATGATCACACCGGTGGAAATGAAAAACATGGGAAAAGCGGAAGTATTATTGTCGCTCATGAAAATGTTAGAAAACTGTTATCAGAAGATCAATTCATTAAAGTTTTTAAGAAAGAAGTTAAGGCACAGCCAAAAGAAGGCCTACCTGTTATCACGTTTAATTCAAAAATAAATTTTCACCTTAATGGAGATCATTTAGAGATCTTCCATGTGGAAAATGCTCATACTAATGGTGATAGTATTATCCATTTTAGAAAGGCTAATGTTTTTCATATGGGTGATACTCTTTTCAATAGCTTTTATCCGTTCGTTGACGTGCAACATGGGGGAAGTTTGAAGGGCATCATAAAGGCCATTGATCTTGTTTTAAAAAAATCGAATGAATCTACAAAATATATTCCTGGTCATGGAGAAATCGCTTCAAATGCAGATTTGAAGAACTATGTGGGGGAACTTAAGAATATTGAAAAAAAGCTACTGTCCCTCAAGAAAAAAGGATATAGCTTAAAGAAAGTTCTAGGAATGAAGCCTCTTAAAAGTTATGACGATAAAGGATGGGGAAGTTTCTTCATTAACTCTCAGAAGTTTATTGAAATTAATTATCCTGTTATAAAATAATTTATAGCTGAGACTTTATATATTTTAAAACCTCAATGAATGCTGATGTTTTAGGACGATCCACATGATAGATTAAACAAATATCAACAGTTCCTAATTTCTTACCGTATTCATTTAAGTTTTTGTATCTTAAAGCTACAGGACTCGGCAGCAGTGTGATCCCTCTGCTTTTTGCACCTATATTTGCGAGTACTTCATAGTCTGCAATGGGAACATATTTGTAGTTTGGATACTTTTTTAAAATGGCAGATATTCCTACCATTTCAGGATTAAAGTAAATAATTTTTTCATGAGCTTTTTTTCTCTTCCAAAGTGAAATATAGTCTTGTCTTATTTTTCTTATAACAAGAAGAGGGTGATGAATCGGGTTGGCCACAATGGCCATATCTAAGTCATGGTTTATTACATCTCTTGCAAGCTCACTTGAGTTTTTAAAAACTAAACTTAGATTTAATGAAGGATAACTTTCATTTAATTCACATGTTGCTTTTGCTAAGAGATCAATGGCCGTAATAGGATGAGCTCCTATAGTAAGGGAGCCGGAGACCTCGCTTAATTGTTCCTTATCTTTTAAAATTCCAGATTCCCAAGATTCTTTAATTTCCATTATTTGTTTATGTAATAAAGTTCCCAGTTCTGTGATTTTTAGCCCTCGACCTTGGCGTATAAATAATTTTCCTTCCATTTGGTCTTCAAGCTTTTTGAGTGCTTTTGAAAGACTTCCTTGTTGCATACCTAGGATTTCGCATGCTCTGGAAATATTCAATGTTTCACAAAGGGTTATATAGTATTCATATTCTTGCTTGAGTGGGCTCATAGGTATTCCTTTTAGGAATATATATTATAGATAAGGAGATATTTCAAGTTGTTCTTCATGTTGCTAGAACTTATCAAGGCATCAATTAAGGAGATAGCTATGAAAAGAGTGTTTGAAACAGTGATTATTTTTTTTGTTCTTTTAAATTCAGCATTTGCTGTTGATTTAAGTGACATTATGAAACAAATGGGTAGTGATTTTAGATCAATCACTAAAGCCGCTTTAACAAGTAATAATAGTCCAGAAAGTAGAGCGATCGCTCTAAGGTTAGTGGAGTCAGTTGAACTTGCTCTTCAGGCACTACCACCAGCGATTGATCCGTCTGACTTAGAAAAAGTTGCACAATATAAATTAATTATGAATGAGCTTTTAAATGAGGCGATCCAATTAAATAAAGTTTTTGAAACTGAGCCACTAAATAAAGCACGTGCCCTAGAGACATTGAAGAAAATGGGAAATATAAGGAAAAAGGGCCATGATATTTTTCGTTAATAAGCTAACTCTTTTCTTTTTCTTTGGAATACTCATAAGTTCTTGTGTTGATCTTAAAGCAAAGAAAGGTCATTTGAAGTTTTCAATTAAAGAAGGCATAACCGCTCAAGAGACACAAAGGACAATACCTATTGGTAGTAATTTTGAAAGTCTTTATGAGAACTTAATTAAGAAGAGTTGTCTTGATTGTCATCATTCAGACTTTGGTGTTGTCTCTTTTGAAAGCAAAGAGGAGTTTATTGATAATGCAGAGAATATTAAATTCTATATCGAATTCGGCTGTGACTTTGGCACATGTATGCCCCCGGTAGATGAACAAGGTAAGCCGGTTCGCCCGATCCCTAGCACTGAGTTAATAACATCACTTGGTGAATGGATTGACAATGGTTATGAAGATTTAGAAGTAGAGGTTAAGTGATACCCCATAAACAGAGTATTTATGGTCAATACTGTACTTGGAATTGACATTATCTTTGAAGTCTTTTGATGAGCTCCAGCTACCGACTCCTTTTTGATAAAAGATTCCAGGTTTGATTTTGTTGTTCAAATGCCAGAGAAAACCCGTATAGATCCAACTCTCTGAAACAGCTTCCTCGCTGTAATTTGTAGGGAGTATTAATTCATACTGGAGAAAGTAGTTAATAACAGGTCTCGACTTATGAAGAAAAATTTTTGTAAAACCTGGCCTCAATATAAAATGATTTTCACTATTTCTAAGGTTGTGCTCATTGGTAATTCTAAGATCAAGAATAAGGTGACGAATATTTTTGGCAAGGTACCTGAAGTTAGCATTTAGTCCTAGTAAATATTCATCTCTCGAACTTGTATCTTGCCAGTGCCATGTACCACTTTTAACCCAGTCATTATCGTACCTTTTACCAATGAGGTATTTTATATAGCCACCTACTTTTAGATAGTTTTTAAGACGATAGCGATATTCTAATTGGTAGCTTTTTTCGGTTCTTTCTTTAGAAGCCTTGAAATAGTCAGCCTTAAAGATAGCTGTGGAATTCATACTTGTTTTATAGAAAGTATTTAACTTAAATCGATCTTGGGAGTCATTATTCTCTGGAGCAGGGATATTTCCTGCATTTGTATGAAGAACGATAAGAAGAAATAATAAGGTACTCTTAATCATAGTCTTGATCTAGTGGATCACTATAGGCATCCTCGATGGAAACCTTATTTTCTAAGTCAGATGCATTGCCCGTCATTTTCCAGTTCAGCTTCTTTGTCCAAGGAAGTGCTTTAGGATCACTAACCTTACCATCGATTCTTACACCCTCTCCACTTTTAACCAATACTTTTTTGTTTGAACTGTGGGATTGGACTTCAACGAGTCCCTCGTTAACACACATCCAAGAATCTTTACTTTTACCATAGGCCACAAAGAACTCAGTTCCCCGAACTCCCATCGCTGCCTGTTTTGTCTTAACTTGATATTTGTACTTTTTATTATTTCTGACCTTAGATTTCAAAATACTAAAAAATGAGCTTCCGCTTGTGATAGCAGACTTATCACTCATGACTGTCATTTGAGAGTTTTTATTTATCTTAATTTTAGAGCCATTATTCAAGGAGAGAACAACGATAGAGTCTTCATTGGTCTTGAAGCTCGTTTTCTCGGGGAAAGTCAGACCTTTAGTTACCTTTTTTGCTTTTGAACTGGGTGAGTCTTTGTAAAAAGAATTGCCTTTAACAAAGAGAACCTTCCCGATGCTGCTAGAGTAAGTGTTTAGGCTTAAGATAAAAATAAAGATAATTGAGTAGAGATTTTTCATAACACCATTGTAGCTTGAAACTCATTAAAAGCGAATTAGTCGGGTATGCTTTTAATTTCATGAATAACTCATTAAAATATTGGGATTAAAGGGGAATTTAATGAAAATATTTAAAAGTGTCTTTCTTTTGTTAATACTGATGACAAGCATAAATTTAAAGGCTGACTTAATAGACTCTATCTTTAGAAGTTATCCAACTATGGATGATGTTCCAAAGGAGGTTGTTAACAAGGCAATCGCTAGAAATGTTTTATTTCCAGTTGTAAAAAACTATATAAAAGCGTGGAAGAAAGAGTGTGATGGAAAGAGACCTCAGCAATGTAAGTTCTATGCCATGAAACTGCTAAATAGTGGAAACCTCACTGGTGCAATTAGTCTCTTTAAGAAAGCATGTAGTGCAGGGGATAACTTTTCTTGCTTAAGACTTTATAATCTAGGCACCTCTAATAAGAGTAAGAAGAAATTAGCTTCAGCCATTAGAAAAAACTGTAAAGCTAACTCTTCTGAATGCTTTGCTCAGGAAATTATTCTATACAAAGAGAAGAAGACAAAGGAGGCGATCTCTCTCGCCGAGAAAAATTGTATAAAAAGGTTACACCCTAAAAGTTGTCAAAACTTATATGGTCCTTTGTTATCATCTTTAGATCTTGAAAAAATTAATCCGGCAAAGAATTTAAAAGAGAGATGTGAAAAAGAAGATTGGGTTTCTTGTTTTCAGCAAACTTTAATTGATAATAGTCTAAAACCAGCAGATGCTGTTTTACTTGCAGAAAGAGCGTGTAGAAAAGGTGTTCTTAGGGCGTGTCAAGTTATCACTGGTATGGTTAATAAAAATAAGAAATTTTTAGATAACGAGTTTGTTGTAAAAAGTTTATTTCTTTATTGTATGTTAGGTAATTCTGAAGCATGTGCAGAGACGGTAAATGTTGATCCTGATAAATATAAAGATGATTTAAAAAGCTTTAAGTATCTTGAATGTTCTTTAAACCCTAAGAAAGGTTGTTTTGAAAATTTATTAGCTTTTAAATCCAAGAAGCTTGTAAAGTTAGGACCTCTGGAGGTTCCTCAGGAGATAACACAGTATATTTCACTAGACTTTAAGAAGTGCAAGAATGTAACAGTTGATCAGATTGAGTTTGAAAAAGGATTTGTTAAAAAAGGCTATAAAATTGTTTGTCGTAAAGAGAAGTCTATAACGGAATCAATTGTATATGAAAATGCCCAACAAGTGAGTATCACTGACTATAATTTGAAAAGTAAGAAACATGGCGTTTTTCAGCGTTATAATTTTGCAGGAGAGCTTGTTTCGTATACTACTTATAAGAATGGAGAAATCGATTCTGATGTTATTAACTTTTCGGCTCCAGGTATTTTAAAAGAGATTAAGTCTTATCAAAATGGAAAATACGTTGGATATATTGATTATTATCAAAATGGAGTGATTAAGAGCTACCAAAGCTTCAATGATAAAAATGATATTGATGGTCTTCATTATCGTTTTAATGAATCTGGAGAAGTTATTGAAAAGTCTTTATATAAAAATGGAAAATTAATAACACCTAAGCTTGTCTTGAATTATGAAACTTTAAGATTTGATCCAGTACAGTCATTTGAAATCGTAAAAATAAAAAATAAGTATCAATGTATTAGGAGACCGTTTGTTATTAATGACTATATCTTAAGTCAGAAAACCATGAACTTTAATGTAAATATGAGTTTCATTGATCAACTCTATTACCAAGGGACAAACTCTCTAGGTATGAGAGTTTATTTTGTAGAAAAAGAAGAGCAATGTTCTAAAGCGATAAAACAAATTAAAGCATCGGAGGAATAATGAAACTTTTTATATTGTTGGCCATCATCTCTTTTAGTACGAATGCAAAATTTGATTGCTTTAAGCAGCTATGTAAAGGTGATCGAGTGATGGACCAGTACGGGTGGAATGGAAGAGTTGAATCATTTGATCGTGATAGGTTACTTGTTAATGTTGCTTTGTCTCATGTTCCTAGTCTTTATGCTTTCCCTTACGGTGATTTAGGTAAAGGTGTTCGTTGCTTTGATCATATTTGTCTCGGTGATAAAGTTGTTGATAACACAGGTGATGAAGGTGAGGTTCTTGAAGTCTTTAATCACGGAAATGCATGGGTTTTTATTCCTAATTATGATGGACGTTTTATCCTAGAGACTAAGAACTTAACTCTTAAGTAACTTCCAAGTGTTGTCGGGGCAATACTCGACAACACCTAGTAATGAATCCTTATTATATTTTTCGTTGTCCTTCCAATCTTCAGGAGAGAGAAGAGAGAGGACTTTTGTAGACGTTTCAATAACTTGGTAGAGGTAATATATTTCTCCCTCAACCGGATCAAAATTATATTTAGAATCTAGAATAAGGTGAGAGATCTCAACTCTTTCTTTAAGAGCATTTGCTTGATTGGCCAAAATTTTCATTTGTTCTAGAATATTATCTAATTGAATTTGGGTTTGACCTCTAAGAGCATCTAGGGACTTTTCCTTCTTTGCCCCCTGTTCTGTTGGAGCAATATCAAAACCACCTCTGCTATTTGCATAATCAATAAGAGTTGGAAGATCAAGCTTGCCGTCGCTCTGAACGACAAGCTCGTTTATCTTGCCTTTACTTTTGTCTTTATCTTTTTTTGAACTCACTTCTTTCCTTTAATAAGCTCATCAACAATTTCTGGATTAAGCAGGGTTGAAGTATCTCCAAAGTTTTCGAGCTCATTAGCAGCTATTTTTCTTAAGATTCTTCTCATGATTTTTCCAGATCTTGTTTTTGGGAGACCTGATGTAATTTGAATTCCATCTGGTTTCGCAATTGGTCCAATCATCTCATTCACCACATTGTTAATTTGACCTTTTAGTTCATCCTCTGCAATCTTTTCAGAGAGAATCACATAGGCATAAATACCTTGGCCTTTAATACTATGTGGAAAACCAACAACGGCACTTTCTACTACTGCTGGATGTTGGTTAATTGCATCTTCAACTTCTGCCGTTCCGATTCTATGTCCTGATACATTTATGACATCATCTACTCTTCCTGTAATTCGATAATTTCCTTGTTCATCTCTTTTTGCTCCGTCTCCTGTAAAATAGTAGCCCGGATATGAACTAAAGTAGGTTTCTTTGTATCTTTTATGATCGCCATAGACTGTTCTCGCAATACCTGGCCAAGGTCTCTTGATGCAGAGGTTTCCTTGTGCTTCTGGAGTGTTTATTTCATTGCCTTCTGGATCCATCAGTACAGGTTCGATACCAGGCTGAGGCAGAGTCGCGTAAGTTGGAATATCTTTTGTCACACCAGCAAGAGAGCTGATCATAATCCCACCAGTTTCTGTTTGCCACCAAGTATCTACGATAGGACATTTACTTTTTCCTACATTTTTAAAATACCATTCCCAAGCTTCTTCATTAATCGGTTCGCCAACTGAGCCCAATACTTTGAGACTTGAGAGATTGGCATTTTTAACAAAATTAATGTCACAGGCCTCTAGTGCTCTAATGGCCGTTGGTGCGGTATAGAAATGTGAAACTTTTAACTTGTCGATGACTTGCCAAAACCTACCAGCGTCAGGCCATGTTGGAACACCTTCAAACATCACTGTGGTTTGACCATTTAAAAGAGGTCCATATGTTAAATAGGTGTGACCTGTAATCCAACCAATATCGGCACTACACCAATAGACATCGTTCTCTTCCATTTGAAAAACATTTCTAAAAGTATGATAAGCATAGGTCATGTAACCGCCACAAGTGTGGAGTAGACCTTTTGGTTGTCCGGTAGATCCAGAAGTGTAGAGAATAAAGTTAGGAGCTTCAGAATCAAGCATTTCAGCTTCATTTTCAGTAGATGCTTCTTTGAGTAGTTTATCAAGATCTAAATCTCTCGGATCACTTTCGATTTTTTCGTTGGTTCTTTTACTTACTAAAACTTTTTTAATGGTCGGACATTCTTTTAGAGCTTCATTAGCAATTGCTTTAAGAGGAGTTGTTTTAGCTCCTCGATAACTTCCATCATTTGTTACTAAGATACTTGCTTCGCAGTCCTGAATTCGACCAGCAAGGGCTTTTGCCGAGAAACCGCCAAAGACTACTGAATGAACTGCACCTATTCTTGTACAGGCCAAAATTCCAGTTAATAACTCAGGAACCATTCCCATATAAAAACAAACTCTATCACCTTTTTTCACACCTTGATCTTTTAGAACATTAGCAAATTGACAAACTTTTTGATGAAGTTCTTTATATGTAATTTTTAAGGCCTCAACTTCTGGGTCGTTGGCTTCATAAATAACGGCAACTTTATCGGCTTTCGTTGGAAGATGGCGATCGATACAGTTGTATGAAATATTTGTTTGCCCACCTTCGAACCATTTCAAGTCGAGATTATTGAAGTCTCCGCTTTGAACCTTATCCCACGGTTTAAACCAGTGGAGTTCCTTGGCCACTTCACCCCAGTATTCTGAAGTTTTGTTCATCGACCAATCGTAATGTTCTCTATATTGTGCTTCTGTTTTGACGCGACCCATGAAATATCCTTGTCTAAGTTAAATTTTGTTTAAAATATCAAAACACATCAACCTAGGAGATGCAACAATTCTCAAATTAGGTGATAATAATCAAAACAAAAGGAGCCTCTATGCGTTATGTAACCTTAATTATTTCTTTGCTTTTCTTCACCAGTATTTTCGCAATGTCAGCGGGAGATAAGGCCAAAGATTTTAAGCTTCTCTCCCATACAGGAAAAAAAGTTAGCTTAAGTGATTTTAAGGGAAAGGTTGTGGTCCTAGAATGGTTTAATGATGGATGCCCGTTTGTAAGAAAGCATTACGACTCAAGACATATACCAAATATGCAAAAGGCCCATCAGGACTCAAAAGATGTGGTTTGGCTTTCCATTGTTTCTTCAGCAAAAGGAAAGCAGGGTCATCTTGCTAACCCTAGTGAAGCTAAAGATAAATATGGAGAAGAGAACTTTGCTTCAGACTTTCTTTTGTTAGATCATGATGGAAGTGTAGGAAGAATGTATGCTGCGAAAACGACTCCTCAGTTTGCTATCATTGATAAGAAGGGGATTATTCAATACGCAGGAGCTATTGACTCTATACCTTCAGCAGATGCCAGCGATATTCCTAAGGCGAAAAATTATGTTGAACTCGCACTTAAAGATATGATGGCGGGAACTAAAGTTAAAATAGCTAAGACTCAGCCTTATGGTTGTAGTGTAAAGTATTGAATCATCGTGAATTCTATTTTTTCTCTCCAAGCAAACGAATTTGTAGAAATGCTTTCACCAATAGATGTGAAATCAACATCAGCTTTTGATTTCTATAGGAATGCTTTTAAAGAAAAGAAGAAGACAAGCTATCAACTATCTCCAGTCGCAAAAAAATATATTAAGGAAAATTTTTCATTTGATCTACCTGAAATTGATTCAGTTAATAAATCAAATGATGGCACCGTAAAGTTTCTACTGAAATTTAAAGATGGAAAAAAGGTTGAGGCAGTAGCTCTTGCCTTTCATAAGAATTATACCTTATGCCTATCTTCCCAAGTAGGGTGTGCTATGAAATGCGATTTTTGTTTAACGGCCACACAAGGTTTAGAGAGAAACTTAAGAGATTACGAAATCGTTTCACAGTATATTAAAGTGATGATGTTTTTAAGAGACAATAATCTATCCCATAAAAAGCCAAATATTGTTTTTATGGGGCAAGGTGAACCTCTTCATAATTTTGATCATCTAAAATCTGCTATTAATATATTGAGAGATAGAAGTGGTCTTGATTTAGCAGGAGATAAAATAACGATTTCTACTTCAGGTTATTTACCCGGTATTAAGAGGCTAGGGGAGATGCCTGCAGTTAATATGGCCTTTTCTCTTCATAGTGTTAATGAGAAGGTTCGCTCTAAGATTATTCCACTAAATAAAAAATATCCTTGGAAGGAATGTTTACTTGAACTTCAAAAAAATAATCCCTCATTGAAAAAATATATCAACATAGAATATCTCTTATTAAAGGGTGTAAATGATTCTGTGGAAGATGCTGAAAAATTAGTAGAAGAGTTAAAAGACTTTAATTACTTTATCAATCTCATTCCTTTTAATCCCTTTGAAGGAAATTATCATCAACGCCCTGATAAAGACCAAGTTGAGGCCTTTAGAAAGAAACTTGTTTCTTTAAAAGTGAGAACAATGGTTAGAACTACGAAAGGGGATGATATCCTAGCGGCCTGTGGTCAGCTAAAGTCCAAAGAATTTCAAAGGTAAGTCCGTTCCTAAGTAATCTACTCCCATTTTCTTAAACTTATTTATAGTTTCAAGATCGTTTGCATTCCATGAAGTGACTGAGTAGTTTTCTTGGTGGCATCGTTCCACAATTTCTTTATCAATAAGTGAAGTACTTAGGCTTATTCCATCTGCATGACATGATTTGATTATAGAAATAGGGTCTACAGGAAGACCATAAAGAAGGCATGCTGTCTTTATATGAGGACAACTTTCTTTAAAAGTCTTTAAGGCCTTATGATCAAAAGAAATGACGGTGATATAACGAGAGTCATATTCGCTTAACTCACTTGGAAGTTTTTCAAGTACTTCTGAAGTTTTAATTTCAATTTGAACCTCAACCTTGGACTTAACAATGACATCAAGAGCTTCTTTGAGAGTGGGGATTCTTTGTTCACTACCAAGGTCTAGCTCTTTAAGTTGAGCCAGCGTTTTTTCTTTGACTAGGCCACAACCATTTGATGTTCGATCGAGAGTTTCATCATGAATGACAACGATATGACCATCTGAACTAAGATGTATATCAAGTTCAATGGCCTTTAAGCCTTTATCGATGACTTTTTGAAAGCCTAGTAGGCTGTTCTCAGGTAATTCATCTCGAGCACCTCTGTGACCCATTAAAATCATTTTTCCACCTTATAAAATTTGCTTTAATTTGAACTTATCTCTTTGTTTTTGTAAATCTCTTTGATAAAAAGAAGTGAATAAAATCTAATAGAAAAAGTTCTTAATTTCAAGGGGTTATAGTTGTTTTTTGAAGGTGCAGAAAAAAAATTAGAAGTTATTGTCGAAGACAATACTTTAAACCTAATGGAGCTTGATAAGTCCTTTTGGATCGAGATGGTTACGGCCTGTAATGCTAGTATTTTATCAGAGATTAAAAATGATAAGGCCCATGCTTATCTACTCTCTGAAAGTAGCCTCTTTGTTTGGAAAGATCGCTTTCTAATGATTACTTGTGGTCAAACAAACTTAATCGAATCAGCAAAATACTTTATTGAAAAATACGGAGCTTCTTCAGTTGCTTCTCTGATCTTTCAAAGAAAGAATGAGTACCAAAGTCATATGCAGCCTTCTACTTTTGTTCAAGATGCACAGTTGCTACAGAATTGGGTTGGCGGTGTGCCTCTTAGGTTTGGAAAAATTCATTCTCACTTTAATTTACTCTTTCATACAGAGAAACCTTATCGACCAGATCCTGATGATACAACAACAGAACTACTCATGTATGATATTTGCCCAAAGTGTAGTGAGCTACTTACTCGTGAAGACCTAACCAGTGATGTTATTCGCAAGTTCTTTGACTTAGAGAAACTACTTCCAGACTTTGAAATTGATGACTTCGTTTTTAAACCTTATGGTTATAGTCTTAATGCTTTAAAAGGTGATGATTACTACACAATCCATGTAACACCACAGCTATATGCACCTTATGTTTCTTTTGAGACAAATTGTAAAATGGAAGAGGAAGGACAAAAAGTTCTTAGCCATCTGATTAATGTTTTTAGACCTGGAAGCTTTGATATTATTAGCTTCAATGGTAGCGATAAATACGAGTTTGATGAGAAATACCTAATGGCCAATAGGTCACATGAAAAAAATATTCAAGGTTATGATATCGATTTTAGATATTACTATCGTGAGAACCTAAAAGGTGATGCACCAACACTGGTTAAATATGAAGAGGAAGAATTATGAAATCAAATATATGGGTAGAAGAAAACTTAGAAGATTACGTTGCTTTTAGATTTAAAGTTGAAAAAACACTCTTTAGTGGTGTTAGTGATTTTCAAGCGGTAGATATTGTCGAGACAAAAGGACATGGTCGTATGCTTTTGAATGATGGGCTTGTCATGCTGACAGAAAGAGATGAGTTTATTTATCACGATATGATTACTCATGTGCCTCTTTTTGCTCACAAAAATCCTAAACGCGTTCTTGTTATTGGTGGTGGTGATGGTGGCACTGCAAGAGAAGTTTTGAGGCATAAGAGTGTCGAAAAATGTGTGATGGTGGAAATTGATAAGATGGTATGTGATGCTTGCAAAGAGTTTATCCCTCAAACCGCAAAGCCAATGCTTGAAGATGATACAAGGTTTGAACTGGTTATTGATGATGGACTAAAATATGTTGAGCAGGCCTGTAAGAGTGGCGAAAAATTTGATGTTGTCCTTGTTGATTCAACAGATCCAATAGGTCCCGCCCAACCATTATTTGGTCATAAGTTTTATGAAGATATTAAGGGTTGCCTGAATGATGGTGGAATAATTGTCAGCCAAGGAGAAAGTCCTTTTTATATGCAGGAGATGCAAAATAAACTGCTATCAATCCTGAGTGATACTTTTAAAATTGTGAAACTCTATAACTTTCACAACATGGGATACCCTGGAGGACTATGGAGTTTTACCTATGCTTCTGACTCTGTTCATCCTCTTGATAACTTTGATGAAAAACGTGTCATAGATTCAGGAATCAAGTTTGAATACTATAATGAAGAAATTCATCGAAGTGCATTTACTCAGCCTAATTTTATTAAAAATAGAATAGCACCATTTATTAAAGGTTAAAGATGAATTACTGGTTAATGAAATCTGAACCAGATGTTTTTGGGATCGATGATTTAAAAAAAGTAAAAAAAGAATTCTGGGATGGTGTCCGTAACTATCAAGCTAGAAACTTTATGAGAGATGATATGAAGAAAGGAGATAAGATTCTCTTTTATCATTCAAGCTGTAAGGTTCCAGGGATCGCAGGTATGGCCACAGTGTCTAAAGAATGTGTTCCAGATGTAACTTCTTGGAATAAAAAAAGTAAGTACTACGACGAAAAAAGTTCAGAAGAAAATCCTCGCTGGTTTATGGTACAGGTTAAATTTGAAGAAAAATTTAAAGAAGTAATTTCTCTGAGTGAACTTAAAAACTATAAAGAATTAAAAGAAATGAAGCTTTTACAAAAAGGTTCTCGACTTTCCATTATGCCTGTTTCAAAAAAAGAATTTGATTTTATTTTAAGATTGTCTAAGAGTCAGTAAGCATCAGCTCATAAACAGCGATAAAGTATAGTTCTAGATCTTGAATTGTAACGCTTGCAGATTCACAGGTTGTTTGATCTTTCACTGTGCAGACTGCACCAAGTCCACCTGCAGTACATAAATTACTAAGGTTGTCGCTTAGGCTACCTATAGATCCACTATTAGAAGTAGAGCCAAAAGTAACATTCGTTATAATATCAAAGAAGTTATTGAACATAACGGCACCCTCGCATAGGTACTGTTTCCTATTGGCAGCACCATTTTTGAGTTCACTGTGACCGTCATTATAATTTCCATCAGTACAAGGGGAGATGTTTGCTCCCGCTGCGGTTACTGCCGCTTGAGCAGCAGCTGTGGTGTAGTCAGTAAAACAATTATTATTTTCAGGAGTGTCTCTTGTTCCTTTTCTTCCGAGTGTGTCCGTATTGCCATGAAGATAAACATACTGACCAATTTGTGCAAGTAACATGTAAAGGGCTTGAACTTCCATATTGCCTGCTACGTCTGCACCAAAAACCGCAGCTCTACTGGTGTGGGAAGAAGTCGTAACATTTCCTGCATATAAAATAGTATTTATGGCCGTTTGTAAGTTCGTATAGGAAGCGGCGGTTGAAGCACTTATTGCAGATGTACTGAATAAACTAAGAGAGGGGAGAAATGTGGTGTTTCCGCTGGCAATCCGATCAACATCACTAGTAAAGAATGTAATTTCACTAAAGCCGGCAAGACATGCATAAGCACTGCTATAAGTTTGAATAAATCGAGAGTTAAGTGGTTGATAAGGAACTTTATTTAATTCCGCTAAGGCAGCTGAACATTCACGAGTGGTGAGAAGGTTGTTGGCCTGATCAATAGCATTTTTAATATCATCTTCATCTTTTCCACAGCTTGAAAAAAGAACAAGAGATGAAATGAGAATAGATAAAAAAAATCGAGGCATAAAAACTCCTTACCTCGATTATTTTATCAAAATTTGACGAGAGTTGCCTCAGAAGGGCAGTTATTTCATTTCTATTTGTGATTGCATATAGTTCTGAACACCAACTTTATCGATCAGGCTTTGTTGAGTCTCTATCCAGTCCACGTGCTCTTCTTCACTCGCTAGGATCTCTGCGAATAAATCCCGACTAACAAAGTCGGCTTCTGCTTCAGCAAGCTTTACGCATTCTTTTAAGTATTTAACAGCTCTATACTCAAGATCAACGTCGGCCTTAAAAATCTCTTCGATATTTTGACCAATTTGAACGCGATCAAGTTTTTGAACATTTGGCAGTCCTTCAAGAAATAAGATTCTCTTGATCAGATCATCGGCATGTTTCATTTCATCAATACTTGCTTTGTATTCTAGCTGGCCAATTTTCTCTAAGCCCCAGTCTTGTAGCATTCTTGCGTGAAGAAAGTACTGATTGATAGCGGTAAGCTCTCCAGTTAGGACGTTATTAAGTGCTTCGATTATTTTTGCATTTCCTTTCATGGAATCTCCTTACATTATGATTAATGAGCAATATAGTAGGTATGAATACACTTTTTTTCAAGAGGAGACTATGACTTTTGACGATCTTTAAGTGACTTAAGTTCAGAGCTTTTGTGAGGAACTATTTCTTCTTCGATTTTTTTGACGGCATCAATAAGACAAATTCCACATGATCCACCAACCCCAAGTTTCTTGAGGGTATCTGAAGTGCTCTTTGATGAGAGAACCACTTCTCTGACTTGATCTTCTGTAACTTGATGACAAACACATACGTACATTTGTATCTCCTGATGCTCCATAACTAATCGGCATCTGATAGTTAAATATTACAATAAAAGTTCGATATTTCAAACAAAAATAAGCAAAGGGCAATTATTTTTAGGGTGATCAATTTAAATAGCTGGAATCAGGTTCTTATAACGATTTCTGAGGTGGGAAAAGCACAATATTTTATACGTAATATCAATGACTTGGCTTAGGTGGCAAAAATCCTCAAAGTGCTTTTTATCAAGTGAAGATAGGGTTTAAGTATGTCTTAACTAAAAAAGGCTTTATACCGAAAAGAAACTGTTATGAAGAAACTCATTTTTAAAATTCTTATTCTTGTAAATATCGCTCATATAAACGGAGCTGGTCTGACCCTTTCTCATGAGAGAGGGACTATTTATATCGAAGAGCAGAAGGGATGGGAGTTATCAAAAGATATTTTTGGTATGCCTTTTATGTACTTCTCTCCTAAGCATTCAGGTCAAAGGTCAAATATTAGCTTTGCTCATACAGGTACAGATTTCACTTTTGATAAGAAAGAGATGAAAAAAAATGAATCTCAATACCGTGAAGGCAAAGAGAAGTGGGCCAAAAAAGTAGGGGCATCAATATTAAAAGTTTCTCCCTATTTAACTTTCAAAAATAACTTCGGGCATCTCGTTCATAAAATAGGTGTTCAATATAAATTTAAGAAGAAACATTATTTTGAAACAAGTTATTATATAGAGTGTAAAAAGAAAATGCTCTTCTCCAAAACATTACGCTTACAACAAGCTGGTTCTCATCAAAAAAGTTTCGATAAAATTATTAAGAGTGTGAACTGTGAATAAGGGCACTTCGATTGTCGTTATTTTAAGCATTCTGCTGGGATTTCAAATAAGTGCCAATGAAATTGATTGGGATAACTTTGACCTCATTAATGATTGCCCTAAAGGAATATGCATTGAGCCGATTGTTAATGAGATGGAAACTCTTACAAATGAATCTCGTGCCGAGGGATGTTTACCTGATGAAAATGCAACAGAGGAAGAAGTCGCATCTTTCTTTGAGTCTAATGATCATACAATAGAATGTATTAATAAAATTTCTCGACTTCAGGTCCTAAGTGAAAGAATTGAAAAAATAAAAAACCTATATGAGACTCTCTCTGTTCACGCTGGAAATGGCTGCTTTGAGGATTCCGATATTATTGATCCAGAGTTTTTAGCTCTCCTGAAGGGTGGGTCAACGGAAAATATGTGTACTGATGAAAAAGCTGCTGAGACATCTGCAAAATGTGGAGATGATGTAAAGTGTGCACTTGCTAGTTCAGCCACCGCTTCTGTCGGGCCTATTATTAAACTTTTGGGAATGTCGGAATCTGTAAATAAATGGCTTCCTGGTGAAGGGTGTGACGTTAGTGATGATAATTGTTTAGCACGTGCAGCTGCTGGTTTTTTAAAAGCAACAACGACATTTTTAACTGGAACATGGGACTTGTTAAAAATGGGAGGAAGTTGGATTAAGGATAAAGCTATCTCAGGTTGGGAAGCACTATGGGGCGTAGAGGATGAATCTTCAACAGCTGCCTTAGCTGCTGCAGAAGCTAGTACTGATGAGGGTGTTTTTGACATGCTCAGAAATGACTTTACAGGAACGATCTCAAATATGTGGGGCGGTCTTGTGGGAATGGTAAAAGAATGGCTCAAGAATGATGTCTATTGTGAAAAGTGGAGTGGACAGCCACATTATAGTGAGTGCTTAGAACCATATCCAGGTTTTGATTGTATGTCTTGTAAGGCCATGATCAACGGTACTTGTAATGCTATTGGTGCGATCTTAGCAGAAGTTGTCCCCGCTTTTTTAACAGGCGGAATTGTGACTGCTGCAAAGTATGGAGTGAGTGGGGCAGTAAAACTTGCTAAGTTAACAAAGATGACCGATGCCACGCGAGTAGCTCTCAAAGCTTCACGAATTGATAAATTGGCAAAAGGTACTGCAAAAGTAGCAACCACAATTGGAAGAGGTGTGGGCAAAGGTTGGGGAGCTGGAATCAATAGGCTTCAAAGTGTGACGAAAGCCGCTTGGTATCAAAGTGTAAAAAAGAATCTTGGAACTATAGGTGTTCTGGCAAGTAAGGGAACATCACTTGTTGTTGGAAACCTTTGGAAGGCCGTAAGGTTTGGTGGTCGAAACTTAAAGCGTGTTGGAAAGGTTGTTATTTATCCGATTGAAAATCCTCTTACAGTAAAAGCATTTCAACTAGGGATGAGCTCCGTTGATAATTTAGCATCCTTGGGCACAAAATCTGCAAAAGTTAGTGGAGGCCTAAACTTATTAGTTAAATCTGGTCCAGCTGTTAAAGCATTGGATGAAGTGGATCAGGCCTACGCAGGCTTTCAAAAAGCAAAACTTTCAGTTGAAGATAGTTATAGGGTTCGAGTTCAGAATCCAAGTAACTTTAATTTACAGGAACAAAGAAGACTCATTGATAACTATGAGAAAGCTCAAAAAGTATATCATCAAAAAGTTAAAGCTAATCGTGCTGAAATCTTTAGTGAAGTTATAGGTAACAGTAGAGGTGAACCAAAACTCAACCAAATTATTGATGAGTTATTTCCAGAATTAAACTATGACTCAGTTTTTGCAAAAACATCTAGTAGGCAATCAATTAGTTCCGCTGAAAGAGAGTTAAGTGTCCTGTTAGGAAAAATTGAAAACCCTAAGGTAGCGCAACAATTAAAGATGCAGTTACTCGATCATAAAGCTTCTCCTGCTCGTTTAGCTTTAAAAGTAGATGGGAAGCGCTTCTATACAAAAGATTACATTTTATCCAATGCAGAATTAGCTCCAGATGCAAGATTTGAGAGAGCTCTTGCTGAAGCTGAAATTAATCCTGCCATATTAACATCAACACAAAGAAGTACTTTAAGAAAATCACTTTTAGAGGCACATGAAATAAATACTACAGGCTCTGGTAGTGTCTTTAATTACTCACAACGAGATATCAGTCTAAAATTTCAGACATTAAAAAAAGGTGGGTACTCTCAAGAGCAAGCCAATCGACTTATTCGATCAGGACTTGCCGGTGATGCTCCAATTAGTGATGACATTATTTTAAATTTACAAAGAGTTGCCTCAGAAAATGCAGCAAAAAGTCCTGATGAGTACTCAAACTTTTTAAAAGTTTATAAAGATACAATTGAAAAGGCTGTCAAAAAAGATGCTGAGCTTTTTGAAGAATTCTCTGCACAGAAATTCTCATTAGCAAGAACTGAAGATGGAAAAGAAGTTTATATTTTAAGAAACTCTTCTGATCCTGGAAACTGGCAGGTATATACAAAAAATGGAAAGAGATTTTCTATTTTTGGTAAGAATTCTTATAAGTTAAGAGAATTATCTTCTAAGTATGGGTCTGATTTATTATTGGATAATGGAAGCCTTGTCAAAATTACCGACGGACCAAAGGGACGCTACTACAGTATTGAAGGTGGATTGGCCCCTAGTGACTTTAAGTATGATGAATTCTTTAATGGTTTAAGAGTTGAAAGTGAAGGAGTTATTAAGCCCCGCTTTCCTAAAGAGGAATTTAATTCATTCTTGTCTAAAAATGAAAAAAAACTAGAAGAACTTTTAAAAGCAGGAAAACTTCGTCCTTATGACTTAGATGTTAAGAACTTTGTTGTTGCAACAGATGTTGATTCTCTAGAGACTTTTTATGTTTTTAATAAGAGTCCCTTCTCTGAAAGTCTAATCTTTAAACGGGACGGAGGAGTTTTTAAAGAAACGAAGAAGATATTCTCTGCCATGGAAGAGTTTGCTGGGAACTCTGAAAGAGTCCTTAGATATAGTGATGGCTCAGGCTTTAAATTTTCTTTGACACCGAGAGGACTTTATCAGGAAGCGTTACCATTAATTAGTAAAAATAGTATTGATGAAATTAGTTCAACAGTTGAAAGAGTTAAAAATGGTCTTTTAAAAAATAAAGGAAAGAATCATAAAGAGTATGCACTCATGGTGGATCAGCATAGAGAAACTCTTGCTAAATTACACTATAGAGGGGATAGCAATCTACAAATGCTAGGTCCCAACTCTTTTTCTACTTTAAAGGGTACCGACGGTAAAAAATATTGGGTGCTTAAGCATAAAGGAGTCGAGCCTGAGAAGTATATAGTTTTATCTGAAGATGGGTCAGCTATTGGCAATAAAGGTGCTAGTCATATTTCGTTAGAAAACTTTCAGCATCGGCCACGAGATATTGTAAATTTTGATGATGGTACAAGTGTTCACTTCTGGGATAGTTATACAGGAAGTCGAGCTGAGTATATTGATCATGTTGCTAGAAGTTCTAGGCAAAATGTAAATGATATTATTAGAAAATTTGATATTTTAGACAATCATTCACAGCATAAGAATCAAGAATTTATAGAATTTATGAAGAAGAATGCTGAAGGTGCAGAATTTTTAATTAGAAAAAGAAGCTTATCGGTGGATTCTTTTACTCCCGACAACTTTATTACTTTTGAAAAAAATGGTGAAATTTTTGAGGGCTTAATCGATGTAAATAATAAAGGCAGAATTTTTGTTTTATCAAGTAGCAAAAAGGGAGTTTTGTCTAGTCCTCGTTCACTACAGGCCCTTGTTCCGGTAAGTGACGAGGCGATAACTTTATCTAATGGACGAGTGATAAAAGTATCAGGCGAAGTAGGCCAGCGTAAGGTTATTGAGACCTTAGAGGCCAGTACAGCAGTTAAGTTCAGACAAGCAGAACAAATTGAAAACTCAAAAGCTACTTTAGATGAAAAGTTTAGCTTAACAATTAATAAACTAGGACTTGCTGAAAAAGGTCTTGGTGTAAAAACACTTAAGAGTATGAAAACTGCTCTTGCTAAAGCAAATGATGTAGGACGTACTAGTGGCAACGGACTTTTTAGCTTTGCTGATGAAGAGTTAGCTCTTATGAAGAAGAGGCTTGTTGAAGGTGGTTTTGATCAAGATCAAGCGGATTTCCTTGTTCGTTCAGGTATTGCCGCAAGACCTCCAACAAGAAATTTTCTAAATGCTTCAGGGTATTTTGCAGATAGCTTTGGTGATATTACAAGACTGAATTATAGAGAGAAACAAGAGTTACTTCGTAAACATGTTATTGATAGATATTCAACAAGTGATCCTTCTGGTGATGGTTTTTTAAGCCAATTTAGTGATGCTATGGGAATTCGTTCACCAGCGAATAGAACAGCTAATAGTAAAGAGGCCCAGCAAGTTTTAGATAATTTAGAATCACTATACTTTATTGATTATAAGCATAGTTCAAGAAGTTTATACGATGTAGCTTCAGGTAAAACAAAATTACATGAAGTGAATTTCAGCTCTCGTTATGATTCCGGAGGGCACCAGCCTTTTCTAAATTATAAAAAAACAACTCAGTGGTTGATGGATGAAAATCCTGAGATGTCTCTTGAAACATTTAAAAAGATTCAAGCGCAAATGATGGAAGGAGGAGTTGATGGTCTTGATAGTAGTCGAATCGGAAAAATTCGAGATGTGGGTGTTATAGGAAATGTTTCTACACCTGTTGATAGGCAAATACTTAAACAAGTTGATGAAAACCCATACATCGGTTTCACAGTTACAAGTAGTACTGATACAACAGTATCAGGACAGATACTATATCCATCATTTAAAGAAATAGGTGATGTGGCCCTAGAGAGGCTCGCTACCATAAATCCAGAGATGGTAAATGATATTAAAAGATTAAGAGGCCTTGATGTTGAAAGAGCTGAAATTGTAAAGTATCTCCAAACCGTTAATGCTAATATCCAAAAAATAAGTACAAGGTTGCCAGTGGCTGAGAATAAGCTTGCTGACCTTTTAAGTATGCAAAAGTCTCGACCTCTCATGCCAAGTGAAGTTGAAGAGATGCTTCAGCTACAAGATAATATAAAAATTTGGAAAGTTGATAATGCTGTTGCAATAGAAAAGTACAATCAGCAGAAGGCACAGATTGATATAAGTCTTAGGGCACTTGATGATAAACACTCTAATTTAGCGATAGCTCTTTCAAATAGACAAAGAGAATTGGTTGAGAGTTTAACGAAGGAAAGGATTAAGTGGTTTAATCAAAAAAGAGCAAAATTAGGTCCTATAGATAATCCTGAAGCTCTCGATGAATACACTGATCTCTTAGCTGAATTTCAAAGAGATATTATTTCAATCCATCCTTTTGCCGATGGTAACGGAAGATCAACAAGACAATTCGCTCTCTATTACCCATTAATGAGAGAAGGTTTTCCTCCTCCAAGAATTCTTAACCCAGATAATGACCTTTTCACTCCGTTAGAAGTTTGGAAAAAAGAAATTAAAGATGGAATTATCGCCTCCAATGAACTTGTTGATGATCTCACTTTAAGAGCTCAGGTTGGATTACCTTTAGATAATTCGCCAGATCTCATTGCTCCTATGAGAAGAGAACCAATAGAACTCGATATGATTAGAGATAATAAAAAGAATCCACTTACTCCATCAGGAAATATTGAAAGAATTGATGATGGACAGTATGCAGAGTTCGTAAAGAAGGTTATTGCCGATGATGCTACTTTATCAACTAGGATGCAACAAAACCCAACTCTGGCATGGGAAGAGATTCATGAAAAGGCCTTAAAGCTTCATAAAGAAAATAATGCTTATTACGATTACCGTCGCTATAAAGGCAAAGAAAGAGTAGAGAGGCTACAGTTAGGAGTGGCCGATCAAGACTTTAGAGCTCTTTATGGGGAAGGTTCATATGATGATCCTCTTAAATATAATTATAAAATGAATACTTGGTATAAAGACGAAGTAAATTGGAGAGGTTTAGCAACTTTAGCAGGAAGAACTCCTAAATCTGAAGCAGAGCTAGTGGGAATGTTTAAACAACTGAGCCCTCACATGACTAGTAACCATGTTCTTGGCGCAAGAACAGCAGATCCCGCTAAAATTAGAGAAGTCGCTATGGGTGATATTGATACTTACAAGAAAGCTCTCTTTCATAGAGGTGAGGGTGACTTAGCTGAGATTGCAAAATGGCACTCTGAGGCAGTTGCACCACACTATGGACAATCAATTGGTTACTCTACGTCTTCTGATCGAAAAGTTGGTAAAGCTTTTGCCATGGGGGCGATGGTGGTTGCTGACTATGGAAAGCATTGGGATCAACAACATAAGGTAGCACAAAGAGTTCTAGTTGGAGCTAGAAGAAGTGTAAAAGATGTGGACTTGATGAGACTTAAAAAACTTCGAAATGACTTTTCATATAAGTACTATCGCCAAAAAGAAGTCATGGGTATCGGTGCCGCAGATCCTGATTCAATAATGATTATTCAAATCCTTGATGATACAGGAGCGACGGCCACAACTTATCTTAGAGACCCAGAGAATCCGTGGCGTATTCAAATAATAAAAGGTGAAGCTGAGGTTGGTGAGTCCTTAGAATTTGGAGATGAAAGGCTCGAACGAATTATCGACTTAAGAGCTGAAGGTAATTAAATTCTATTAAAGTCTAAAATTAATGAATCAAAGGTGAGTGGAAAATCTTAGTAAATGATTGCAGCTTTTTATCGTCTTTTTGATAAACAACAATAAATTTATATCTCCAAATATGCTTCTTCTTAGGAGCAGTGTTGGCCATTTCGTTTATATCAAAAGAAGAGAGGATAATATTCCTTGTTGTTACTCTGATGGATTTCTCGCCTTCAAAGATTGGCTTGTCGTCCCACTGAATTCCGGCCACTTCGTTACCATGTTGTTTGTGGTCATTCTTCTCAGATAAATGTTGATCCCCTGCTAGTTGGTTGGCCCCAAGAGCACGGTAAACTTTTACTTTCTTCACTTTAAGGTTTTCACAATTTCCTTTGAAGGGAATATTTAGTGAAGCTCTAGTGGGATAGTCGGCTTGAAATTTGGTAAAAACAGGATATATTTTCTTAGCTTCCTTACCTTTTCCTTGAGGGATAAATTCGCCTTCTTGATCTTGAAAGAACATTTTATCTTCAAAAACTTGGCAAGGCTCAGCTGTCACTATCTGTGAAAATATCATTAAAGTTGTTATCAAATATACTAATTTCATCGTCTCTTCCAGCTAAAATGTACATGATTATCATGACCAGCACATGCAGAAGCAATACCTCTAGAGCTTCCCGTTTTTAATTGATAGTAATTATTAATTTGTCTTCTTAATACAGGGTCATTGATAAGAACTTTATCAACCTTTGTAGGATCAACATCTATTAAAGTCTTAATCATTGTAAAAGTTTTTTCTCTATTATAGCAACTTGAATTTCCTACAGTACAAGGAGTTGCAACCCCGTTGTCATTTATCAGCCTAAGGTCTACATCCTGTCCGCCTTGATGTTCAGCATGACCTCTCGTTCTTCCGCCTCTTGAAGAGATATCGCCAATTCCCATGACGATTCCTTTTTGGGCCAGTAATTTTCCTGCTGCTTTTATTCTCCAAATTGTTCGTTCTGTACCATAAACCTTTTGATCGCTATCTTTGTATCTATAGTATCCGTACTTATAAACATCTTGGCTTTGAGCATTGACTGCTGGAAGTTGAGTTTGGACGGGACCACCTGGACTAGGAGGATCTCCAACTTCTTTTTCTAAAAATTCTTTCTCTTCATTAGACATTACTGCCGAGTAGTCAGCCCCTGAATCTACTTCAGTTGTATCAACACACATTCCACTAGTAGGACCTGAAACCTGATTATTCACCCAGCGGCTCATGCCTTCTCCTGAGCTAGGAAATGATGACTGTCTTTGTACTCTATTAAGGTCATCAACAAAGTCTTGTGAGGCCACTTGGCTTTCACCATATTGTTGTGGATTAAAAGGAGGTGATTGCATACTCTCTTCACAGCTGTTTAATGTAACAACCAGAACACCTAGGAATATCAATTTTGTATAAACTCTCACTCATTAAGTATCGGTTAGTTGAGGGAAATGCTTGAGTAAATAGCTATAATCAATATGTTAGATGCTTTTATCCACAATTTGACTGTCTCATTTTTTTGGCAGATTCTAGGAATTCTACAGGTGAGGCCAAATGCGTTTAATTATTGCTCTATGTTTTTTTTGTTTATCTTTTACTACTTTCTCAAAAACATATGAAATAAATAGCGAGCATTCCTCTATTCTCTTTAAAATTCCATTTATGCGCTTTGGTGAAGTTGAAGGGCGATTTAAAAAATTTGTGGGGACATATGATTTTGATAGTAAAACCAATAAGGTTAAAAACTTAGAAGTCGTTATCGATACCAAATCAATTGATACTGCTGATAAAAAAAGAGATAGGCATCTTAGAAAAAATGATTTCTTTGATGTGAGAAAGTTTCCTCACATCAAGTTTATTGGAAAAGAGTATGGTTATGAAAAAGAATCTCTTTCTAAGGTAACAGGAGAGCTGACAGTAAAAGACAAGATATACCCTTTAACGATAAGGGTGGATTGGAAAGGTAAGGAACTTGATCCATTTAATAAATCGAGAGCCTCCTATTTCTTTTCAGGCAAAACTTCTGTGAATAGAAAAGAAATTGGACTTTCTTGGAATAAAGAATTGGATCAAGGAGGCTGGCTCGTTGGCAATGAAGTTGAACTTCGCTTTCAAGTAGAAGCAAACCCAACAGATAAGAAGCCCGCTTTCAGTCGTTTTCTCACGGTTAGTAAAAAGATCGATCGATCAGAGTTGGCTAAAATAGGTAAAGAGAAAGTTTCTAAAACCACTGATAAAAAGCAGCCCAAGGTGATTGAAAAAATCATTATCAAAAAAGTTGGTGAGACGAACTCTTTTGAAAAAGCAGGCTTTATTGGATTTGCGGCCACAGGCTTTCTTTCTTTAATAGGCCTTTTAACTCTCTCTTGGCTCGGTCGTAAATACACGGCCCTCTATTTAGAAAAAAGAAATTATGATGAAAAGAAAGTGATGATTTTCGCTGACTTAGTTTTTTGTATGATTTGTTTTATTGGAGCAGTATTAACTGCTCCTTTTATGGGCTATAGTAAGTTCTTATTTTAGAATCTTTCTAAGGACTCTTTTCTTACCATCGATTCTTTCAGTGATTTTCAAATCCAGCAATTTCATAATCATTGGATAGATATGAATATTTTCAAAACTTTTAATTTCTCCAAGGCTTTTAATATTTGGGCCTTTGGCGTAGAAAATTCCTCTCATATTTTTAACGAGGGCAGGGTCATATCCATGGGTTCCACCACTAGACAAAGCTTTTCCAACTGGTTTGGTGTGATACATATAATATCCCGCTTCCATGTCTAAAACGAGGTCACCAGTTCTAGAGCTTTTATTATAACCATAGCGTCTACCTAGGCGTTTCGTTTTAAGCACTCTCATATGCTGAGACTTTCGAAGCTTTCTGTATAATTCATTAATTAACTTTCTATTATTGTTTTCGACATAAATAATGGAATGGCTACCTCTACCGACAATCTTAATTCTTGGGTCGTTAATATCAATGTAGTCCGAAAGAAAAACATTCTTCCCTTCTTGAATTGGTTCCATTCCATGATCAGACATAACAAAAATATTTAGAGGAATATCTAACTCTTTAAGCCTATTAAAGAGATTACCAAGAGTCTGATCAACTTTTTCAACAGCATTTTTAACTTCTTTGCTTTCAGGACCATATTTATGTCCGGCTGAATCCACATCACTAAAGTAAAGAGTAACTAAGTGAGGTCTTTTTGCTTCAGGCATTTTAAACCAGTCAACAACTTGATCAACCCTTTGCTCATGACTAATTCTACCGTCATAGTCATAATAATAAGTCGGGTGCTTTCCTTGAATATCTGCATCACTTCCAACCCAGAAAAAACTTGCGGAAACCATTCCTTGATTTTCGGCAGCTATCCATAGTGGAGTTCCTTGATACCAAGAACCATCTTGAGTTGTTGTACTGTCTCCAAGTTTATAAAGAGCTTCTCTTTTCGTATCCCAAAAGCTATTGGCAACAATTCCATGCTTATTCGCTCTCATTCCTGTCACAATAGAGTAGTGATTCGGAAATGTCTTACTTGGAAAAATTGGAATCAAACCTTTTGAGTATGTTCCTTCAGATTTAAATTTTGACAAGTTCTTCGGTTGATACATTTTGGTGTAGTCATAGCGGTAGCCATCTAGAGAAATCATAAGAACATAAGGCTTTTTTAGATTTTCTTGAGAATTAACTTTTTGATAATTCTTGGATGTCTTCTGTCTTGTTTCGCAAGAGAAAGTTAATACTAAACAGGCAATTAAAATTAAGTTTTTCATTTACAGCTCACTGTCTCTTATAGACATTAAAATTTGATGATATTTGAAAGACTCTGGCACTTCATCACTCATGTGGTGATCAGGCTTTAGGACAAGTCCCTTTGTTTTCTTTAAAAGATTTTTAATCTTAGGGTTTTGAAAAACTTTTGCACGTATAGCTCTTGTTATAAGTTCGAGGTGAAACTCGCTTCCTTGAGCATAATCAACATAGTTAAATTTATGATCTTTATAGTTGATCCAATCAATATCATTTTCGTCTAGAATGTCATTGGCCATATTCCCTGCCTCTTTTGAAGGCCAGCCACTAAGTCCATATACTTCTTTTCGAGTATAAGGAAATTCAATCTTTAAACGAGGATCATCTTTTAAATTTGCGTCAGGATACTTCATCCCTTGCCAAAGACCTTCAATACTTTCGTAACTTTCTCCATCAAGAGTAAAAGGTGATTTTGCTAAATTACTAAATATTCCAAGCTCAGTTCTTTTAGAGAGAATGACTTCTCCGTCAGCTGCTTCTTGTGGAAGTATTTCCCAATTCGGAGCTCCATTTGGTGGAATAAACTTCCACCAATCTCTTGGGTATTTTCCATATGTAAATGTTGATAGGAGAGTTCCTATTAGGATGGCAAGTAGTGAACGTTTCAAAATGTGTACCTCTATCTAAACTGGAATTTCATCAGCACCGGTAGATGATCTGAATATCCTTCTCCAGTTTTTGGATCAAATCGATTTGGAACACCCTCATAGGTTACAATATCGCCATTATTATCTGTATATGTTAGGTCCTTTAACATAAAGTCTTTTTTTACAATTTTAAATGTATTCCACATTGGAGTAAAACAATCTCCCCACCAGTAACGACATCCTGAATCCATTGTTTTTTCTAAGAGAAAAATTCGATCTAAAGACGTCCATTCTCCTCGGTAGTGATGTGTTCCACGATATTCACCATAAGCTTCCCATTCCCCATCAAAGAAGAAGAGGTCGCGATTTGGATTTAATAAATAGTCTTCAATGGCATTTGGGTCATCACTTGGTGCTGTATTAAAGTCACCAGTAACAACAAGTGGATTATCGATATTCTTAGCAGCTTCTAACATTGCTTTTGCGGCAGCAACTCTATGGTAGTCACTATTCATTTGGCTAGGCCAATGATTTCCAAAAACGGTTATTTTATTTTGGCCTACTTTAAATGTTGCTTCAAGAATTCCACGAGTGGCACTTGCCCCCTTACCGTCCAAGTCAACAAGATGTAGTTTCGCTGGTTCTGCAAGAGGAACCTTGGATAAGATTCCAACATCAATTCCTCTATTGTCAGGTCCTTCAATAAGGATCACTTCACGGTAACCTTCTTTCGCCAAACCTTGGTCCCTTAGTTGACGAAGGACATTGATATTTTCAATTTCTTGTAAAACTAAAATATCTGGAGAGTTTCCATTATTTGATTCTTTAATGACTCTAGCTAAATTTTGTATTTTTTGTTTTAGAATTGACTCTGTCCAATCAAGAGTTAAACAAGTGTGTCTATAATAAGTGTTTCGAATATTTCTACAGGCTTCTAGGTATTCAGGTGTTGATCTTTTTACCGAGAGTGGAAGGTAAGTGTGATCTTTCTTTCCGATATCATGAGTTGTATCAAAGAGATTTTCAGCATTGTAGCTCATCACTGAAACGATTTGTTTCGAGTGAGTGGTGGCCACGCAGAAAACATAAACCAATATTAGGCAGACTATCTTGTCCATTTTCATTAGAAATCTCCTTATTTCTTAATACCATCTAATTCTAGTGGGCCTTGATACGGAAAATCAAATTTTATTTCGACAAATTTAGTATGTTGTTGTTAGGATTTTGTTAATATTATCCATAGCTTTCAATTTCTTGACACTTAATTATTTTTACTTACACTTTCAGCAAAAATTGCTCTCTATGGACATAAGTAATTCCCGATTAAAATAATACTATGAAAAAGGGAGAGAGCTAATGCCATTCGATGGTTCAACGGCCGTTAAGATTGAAGAACAGCTAAGTTTTGAGGAAAAGATCAAAGCTTCTCTGAATTTGTATCAATCTGAGGGGCAATCGACCTTTCTTCCTTGTGATGGTCCGCATCATATTCATTATCGCTCATTTGTTAAAAAAAATAGTCTTGCTTTGGTGGTCATCTCCCCAGGAAGAAGTGAATCAAGTATTAAGTATAGCGAGCTAATTTATGATCTCTGGGATCTTCCCTTCGATTTTCTTGTGCTTGATCATAGAGGACAGGGTTTTAGTTCTCGTTTGTGTCACAATCCATTGAAGGGTCATGTTCAAAAGTTTGATGATTACTCTAGAGACTTACAGCATGTACTAGATGACTTTATTGAAAAGAATAAGAAAACTTATAAGTTTAAATTTTTGTTTGCTCACTCAATGGGATCACTTATTGGTTTGGGAGCACAACTTAAAAATAACGACCTTTTTCAGGCCGCCTTCATCTCTTCTCCTATGTTGAAGATTGAAACCGGAAGAGTTCCAGAAACTTCAGCACTCTTTCTTGCAAGTGCTTTAACATTTGCTGGTAAAGGTGAGAAGAAAGTTTATGAAATCAGAAGAACTGAAAAAGACTTTGATGATAATCCTCTCACGAGAAACAAAAAACGTTTTAATATGATGAGAGAACTACTGCAATCGTTCCCACAATTGATTCATGGGCCACCGACTATTCAATGGTTAAAAGAATCAATTAGAGCAGGTCGTACTATTTGGAGAAATCGTAAGAAAATCAGAATTCCAATAATGCTTCTTCAGGCCGGAAAAGATGCTTTGGTAGATAACAGCCGACAGGATAAATTTTGTCGAGACCTACCAAACTGTAAGATTCTTAAATTCAAAGATGCTAAACATGAAATTTTTCAAGAAGAAGAACTTCTAAGAGCAAAAGCACTTGTTCAATTACGTGAATTTTTAAAAGAACAATCAGGTCTGAGATCAAAACAGAAAAGTAAGTCTAAGAATTCTTCCAAATAACAACTTCGCCTAACCACTTAACGTCTTCTATTTTATATTGAAGATCATTACTGCTAAAAGCTAACTGAGTACCCGCTTCATACATGAGGTCAATATTAATTTTACTTCCAATATAATGAAGTTTGACGAATGGGTTTGGCTCAAAAACATTGAGACCATACCAAGACTTTAATAGCTGCTCTAGAACTTTATCTCTTAGGGGAAGCAAGTCTTCAAATGAATGATGGTATTGGCCATCAGTATCATCTTCAACGTCTGCATGTACGGTAACGTCTTCTATATCATCAAAATTTTCTTTTAGGACTTTGGCAACCCATGAGCTTATTTCGTGGCCCTCTGAAACAGTTACATATTGATCAACTTCAATATTTACATCCACAAGTGCTTTAGGGCCCATCTTTCTCGATCTCAGGTTATGGCAACCTTTAACCCCATTTATATTTAAAATAGTCTTTTCAATTTCTTGAACTCTCTTAAGATCTAAACTTTGTTCAGCAAGCTCTCCTAAACTTTCTTTGAGAAAGTCCCAACCGATCTTACCAATGAATAGGGCGACAAAAAAAGCAGCGATATCATCAAAAATGACAAATCCAAATTGGGTGATGATAAGACCAAGGAGAACAACGACGGAAGAAAAGGCATCAGTTCTACTATGCCAAGCGTTGGCGATAATTAATTTACTATTAATTTTTTCACCGACGTAGCGAGTATAGTGATAGAGGCCTTCCTTTACGATGATTGAAATTACCGCAATCACAAGGGTAGGTGTTCCTGGTATAATTGCTTCTTTTTCACTAAGCAGTCTTGCAGATGTTTCAAACATAAGAGCACCTGCAGTGGCGATAAGGATCGCTCCTAGGGCCACAGTGCCAAGAGTTTCAAACTTCTCATGACCATAAGGATGTTCTTCATCAGGTTCTTGATTACTATAGTGAGAGATGACCACAACAAAAACATCAGTGAAGACATCTGAAAAACTATGAATACCATCAATAATAAGAGCATGTGAGTGAAATAGAAGACCGACAATGACTTTTCCAATACCTAGTAAAAAATCAAATATTGAGCCAATAATAGTTACTTTTCGAGCTTGTTGATTTCGAGTTGCAGTATTCATATCTTTAATTCTATTTCTAAATGGTATTTCTTTGCTAACACTTCAAACTCTTCTCTAACTAAAGATGAAGAAATAATTGAATCAATAACTGATGATTTCAAATTGGGAGGGATTTTACATCCTGAATCACACTTAACTGAAGCGGTGACAAGTTCCACTTGGCAAAGGGGTTCTTTATTTTGAAAAGTTGAATACCACTTGAAGAACTCTTCCACTTTACGCTTGAATTCTACAAACATTTTTTCTTTCTCTCTGGGATCGAGATTATAAATAATTCTACCGGCATCCATTTGCTTTTTATTAATAATAATCTCAATAACACCCTTTTCATCAAAGTGAAGGCTATTATTAAAACATGTGGGACAGTACATCATTATGATATTTTCCAGTAAAATTTTTGCTGAATTTTCACAACTGAGTGTACACTAAAGTGATAATTGAATAAAGGGCGAACATGATTAGAGAAAAACAATTTATAAGGCTAAGAGATAATGTGGAGTTACATGCTCAGGTTAAAGAGAAAGGCTCAAAAATCTGGCTAATTTCGACCCACGGGATTGGTGAGCACTTAGAACGCCATGATTACCTACATGATCTATTTGGAAGTAAATTCAATATCTGTCAGTACGACTTAAGAGGCCATGGTTTAAGCACTGGAGAAGTGGGCTACGTTGAAGATTTTTTTGATTACATGCAAGACTTGCAGGAAGTCATCTTTTATTTAAAAGAGAGATACAAAATGGATAAGTTTGTACTCTTTGCCCATTCTTTAGGGGCTCTCATAACATCTGGTTATTTGCAAAGATATGCTGATGAAGAAACATATCCTAGTCTCTGTTATTTGAATGCACCACCTGTGGGATTTTCAGGAGGCTTAGGAAAATTTATTGAGTATGCTCCAAAAGGTATCTTTAGAAGTTTAGCAAAAATCTCTGTCAGTTTTAGAGTCGGTGGATTGTTAGATTTAAATTATTTAAGTCACGATCCAAGAGTCAAAGAAAATTATATTACAGATAATCGAAATCTTCTTCAGCTTCATACAAAATTATTATTAGAAGTTGTGAAGGCCAGTTCAGAAGTATTTAATCGTCCAATTCGGCCACGCTGTCCTGCTTATGTTTCAGTTGGTACAAATGATCGGATTGTTGGATATTCCCAATTAAAAAAGTATTTTACACTGGTAGAGAAGTCTTTTAATTATAGAGAATTTGAAGAAGCTTATCATGAAATACATAATGAAATAGAGAAGTATCGACTTCCTTATTTTGAACATCTTAAAAACTGTATCAACACTGTTTGGAGCTAGACTGAGAATAGACTGGAGTTAGAGATGACAGACTTGAGAAAACAATTTGAAACCCTTCCTTTTCCAAAAGAGAATTTTGATTACTTTCAAAAAGTATTTACATTTGTGGCAGAAGCAAAGGCCATTGAAGCGGAACTTTTTGATTGGGTGGGTGTTTACTTTAAAAGTTCTTACCTCTTAGGAAGCGACTCTACTGAACTAGTGCTTGGCCCTTATATCGGGGAAGAGACAGAACATATCAAAATTCCAATAGAGGAAGGGCTCTGTGGTTTAGCGCTTAGAGAAGAAAAAGTGGTCAACATGGCCGATGTCCAATCTGACTCTCGTCATATTGCCTGTAGTTTAAAAACCAAAAGTGAATTGATCATTCCTATTCAAGATAAAGACGGAAATTATGTGGCAGAATTAGATATCGATTCTAATAAGTTAAATGCCTTTAGCAAAGATATTGAAGAAAAAGTTAAAGAGCATTGCAAAAGTTTTCCGCTACTTTAAAAATTCAGCAATAAGTTTTATACCATTTTTGAAAACTTCTTCTTTTGTTAAGGAATCAATTTCAAGATCAATATTGTGATCTAGAAAATCTTGACTTGCTTCAGGGTGAGTTTGGCAACTGAAGTAGGGGAGAGTTTTATGCTTTACTATATCAAATGGACATTCTGGACTTGAGGCAATAACTTCAAAACAATCAGGCAGGTGAGTAATTTGTTGCTCATGTCTTTTAAAAAGTTTTAGTACGTCTCCTTTTTTGAAGCTCATCCAATCCTTTTCAAAGGTTACTTTTCGGTGGCCATCCTCCATTTTTCGATGGGGATTGAAGTCTACTTTTCCTCCATAAAAATCGGCCATTAACTGATGACCAAAGCAGATACCCATAACAGGAATACCTTGCTCTAGATTTCTAGAAACCTCTTTTGCCAGCTCTTCATGCCAATCAAGTCTCTCTTCAACATTGCTAGCACTTCCAAAAATGATAATTTTTTTTGCAAAAATGGGAGACACACCTCGGGTCGGAGGGTTATGATATGTAAAAGGAGTTTCAAAATGATTCACCAACCGATTGAAACATTGGATCGAGTGTCTTTTTATGGCGCAATCAATGATAGCGATGGATTTCATTTTTATTTTTCAACTCCGTTAGGGTACGTAGAAATCATAGGCGATGAATCCTATATCTATCAACTTCAATTTAATGACAACATCGATTTAGAAGGGAAGGTGACTTTAAATCGCTTTCCACTTTGGATGTCACCCCTTTTTCATCAACTCAATAAATATTTTAAAGGAGAGGAGATTTTATTCTCTCTTCCACTGCTTCCGAAAGGAACTAAGTATCAAATGGAAGTTTGGCAGCAAATGCGTCTCATACCTTATGGCCGAACGATGACATATGGTGAGCTTGCCAGTTGTCTTGGTTATGAAAATGGAGCTCGTGCCATTGGAAGTGCCGCCAACAAAAACCCTCTCCCTATCCTTATTCCTTGCCACCGAGTGATTGGAGGAACTGGAAAAATGGTTGGTTTTGGGGCTGGACTTGAGAAAAAAAGTGCTCTTTTGAAGCTTGAACATGCCATTTTATTGTAATTTCTACATGATTACAATGCTTTACGTCTTATAATATTCATTTTTAGTCATTTATTACCTTAAAAAAAAGAGCAAACCTCCCGATAAGCATTATGAGGTGGACTGCAATTCCCTCACTTAATTTTAGTTTTAGGAGATGGTTTGGGCGTAAACAAGCTCGACATTGAATTTGAAGACGACGATGAGATCAAAGCTCGGGAAGAAGCCGAGCGTAGAAAGAAAGAAGTCGTTAATGATGTAGACATCGAATTTGGCGATGCTCCCGAAGGTGCGTCTCCAGAGTCGTCACCTGCAAGTGAACCAGCTAAAAAATCAGAAGTGAAAGCAGCTCCAACTCAAAAGAGTGCCCCTGCCGCAAGTCAACCAAAGGCAAATCCTCAACCAAAACAAGAGCAACAACAGCCGCAACAGCAAGCTCGACCTCAACAACAACAACAACCACAGCAAGTTCAGACCTCGCAGTCCCCTGAACAAAATAGTGGAGTCTTAAACCTTCATCAAGGCGAAATTCAGTCTCAACAGATTTCTGTCGGTCCTGATTATAAACTTGGAGATGAGTTAAAAAAGGCAATGGGTTCAAACCAGATTTTAGCAATTGAAATGGAGGCCAGAATCCAAGTTGAAGCGACAAAAATGATTACTGATGTTATTGCGAAGAATGCTGCTGATGCAAAATTGTTAGAGCATAAGATTAATAAACTTGTCTCTGCTGTCGCTGCTAAGGCTCCGGCCATGAAGAAAGAACTTTTACAGATCAAGCGTCTTGTTACTGAGCACGCGCGGATCGGAGAGGAAGAAGAGCCTCGAGCAGAGAGTTCCCCAACAAAAAATGTCGTTAAAAAGAAGTCAGCTTAGGCTATAATCTTTTGTAATGAAACTTTTTAATTATTTCTTTTTTATTTTCTTTCTCTACTCTTGTGCCACTTTAAATCAAAGAGACTCAGTACTTTTAGTAGATTCTCATGAAAGAGGGAATAAGGTAAAAATTCAGAGTGGCGAAGAGCAAAAAACAGTCGTTACTCCTGCTATTGTGGAAGTCGGCCCTCAGCGAAGTTTTCAAGTCCAGTGGGAAGATAAACAAAATCAAAAGTATTCTTGTGAGTGGAATTGGGGAAGAAGTATTATTCCTAACACCATTCCTATTTTTTTTGGACCAGTAGGTTTTGGGCTATCAGCGATCTTTCATAGTGTGGATCTTTATAATGGAAGGTTTTATAATTGTGATCAATTAGTTCACCGAGAAAATCTTAAAAAGTTGAGAAGCAAGAAACTCAAGGCTTTTTTGATCACACCAAGACACAAAGATTCGGAAATTTCAAAAAAGATAATGGAAGTTTTTTACAAGAGAATTAATAAAGAAAAGTTGAAGATTGTAAATATCGATCAGTCCTTTGATCGCTTGAGTGACTTTGGGATTAATAATTTAAAAACTCCTTCGTTAAAAGAGATTCCTTTTAAGAGGTTAAGAAAATATGCCCTCGAAGTTGGTGCTGAGCATGCGGTGTTATTTAATATAAAGCAAGTTAAAAAGAAGCTTGTTATCCAGCCCGTTATTATAGACCTTGTATCAGAAGGTATGATTGATACAAAGAGCTATGGGTTTGATGATAAGAATATATCAAATCAAATCTGGGAAAAAATTGTTGATGTGGTGAACTTCATTCCAAATAGTTTGACGGCATCTTATTTTACAAATCCAAGAATCAAAAAAATTAAAGAAGATGAAACTTCTTTTCGTACCAAAAATCATCCTGACCAGTTTCCAAAATTTGTCAGTGCCATCGGAATGACTTCCGTTATACATCCTCAAAACTTTGAAACATGGGATTATTCTTTCCAGTCGTTTCCATCAGTCGGCGGTAGTTCATGGCAAAGAACAGAAGCAGGGCAGTGGGTAAATATTAGTAATTATCATCTCTTTTACAATGCCGAAGTCTCTGGTCACTTTGCTCTTGGAGCATTAAATATCGGTGTGGGTTATGGACTTGGAACATTTAAGGTTGAAGACTCTCTTGGTTACGATGAAAGAAAATATCGTACGATGATAAGACTAGGTATTAGTTATGTGGCCTTTATCAATCAAAAAACCTTTGTCAGAATTGGTGCCGACGAATACACCATAAATGGCGGTGTTGGAAAGAATGACTTTTCTTTAACTCGAAAATATTATGAGTCTTATTTTGGGATAGGTTTTTACTACCCCAATTTAAGATATTTAGTGAGAAGTCTTTTGTAATGTTTCGAGATGATCCACTCTAATTAGTGCTGGTGGATGGCTATGATAAAAACTCGAGTACGTTGGATCTGGTGTTAGTGTTGAAGCATTATCCTTATACATTTTTACAAGAGCACTGATCAATTTCTCAGCTCTAGCATGTTGAGCAGCAAATTCATCAGCTTCAAATTCATACTTACGACTAAAGAAATTACTAATAGGAGTTAGAAGGAAAGTATAAACTCCAGAAACTAATGTAAAAAGCAGAAGTGCGATATGAGTTTTTATTTCAGTAACACCATGACCTTCATAGAAAGCAGGGGCTTTAATAAGAAGACCAAGAACATAGAAAGCAATAAAGCTAAAAATAATACCTTTCACTAACTGCTTCACAATATGTTTTCTTTTGAAGTGACCAAGTTCGTGAGCGAGTACGGCTTCAACTTCTTCTGGGCTTAGTGACTTTATAAGTGTGTCAAAAAAGACAATTCTCTTATTTTTACCAAAGCCTGTGAAATAAGCATTTCCATGACTTGATCTCATTGAGGCATTCATGACAAATAAACCTTTTGAAGTAAAGCCAGTACGATCTAATAATTGTACGACTTTGTCTTTCACTTCCCCTTCTTCTAATGGACTAAACTTGTTAAAGATCGGTGCAATAAAACGTGGGTAGGCCCATAGAAGAATAAATTGAAATGATATGAGAAGGGCCCAGCCATAGAACCACCAGTTTTGGCCAAGGGCCTCTAGTGTCCACATGAGTCCGGCCAGTAGAGGTAGGCCAATCGCCGCTCCTACGAGAATTCCTTTTATCATATCGACGATAAATATTTTAGGAGTCGTTTTATTAAATCCATATCTCTCTTCAATAACGAAAGTCGAATAAATAGATTGAGGTAAGCCTAGTAACATACTGATGAGACCAAAGAGTGAAAAGTAAGCAAGTGCGTGAGGGATGGGGCTAAGTGACCATTTACTAACAATAACTTCTAATGAGTTTAGTCCTCCGCCAAGTGTCCACATCAAAAGAATGGCAACATCATAGATATTGAAAACTTGTGTGGTTTTAATTTTTGTAACAGAGTAGTTGGCAGCTTTTTGATGATCTTCAAGATCGATTGTGTCTTGAAATTTTTCTGGAACTTGGTTTTTATTTTTAAGAATATGATTCTTATTTCTATGATCTAACCATGCTACAACAAGTTCTTTTAGAACCAATGCAACTAAAAATATCTTTGTGACCATTTCAGCCTTTACCATTTTAAACCTCTGTACTTTAATACTTAGAAATAAATAATATAAAGGGTAAACGAATGATCGTCCACCAGTATTACACAGAGAGTCAGCTACGAAATTTTACCTACTTGCTAGAGGCAAAAGATAAGACCTTTTGGTGTGTTGACCCATTTGACGCTGGGCAAGTGATCTCTTGGCTGAAAAAGCTAAATTGTAAGTCCCTTGCTGGAATCATTAACACCCATGAGCATTGGGATCATATTAGAGGAAATGAAGGTTTAGTTCATGAATTTGGTTGCCCTATTTATGCTCATCAAAATGCAAAAGGTAAGATTGGGGGCGTAAATCATTTTTTAAAAGATAATGATGTGATCGAAATGAATGATGGAGATAAGCTGGTGGTTATCGATACTCCCGGTCATACCATGGCCCATTTGTGCTTTGGTCACTTTAGTAATGACAAAATGATAAGTGTTTTTACTGGAGATACTCTTTTTAATGCGGGAGTAGGGAATTGTCATAATGGTGGAGATCCGGAGATTCTTTTTGAAACCATTCATAATCGATTTCATCCTTTAAATGAAGATGTCATTGTTTACCCTGGTCATGATTACTTGTTGAATAATTTGCATTTTACACTTGATCGAGAACCCTCTAACTTAAAGGCCAAAGAATGGTTAGAGAAAGCGAATAAAGTTCAAGAAGAAAAAGAAAAGTTTCTCTTAACAAAAATTGCAGATGAAAAAGAAATAAATACATTCTTTCGTTTAAGTGAAGAAGAAATTATTAAAAACTTAAAAGGAGATGTTTCTTCAGAGAAACAAGTTTTTTTAAGACTAAGAGAATTAAGAAATAAATGGTAATTTAACTAATTAATAAAAAGGAGATTTTTATGGCCCTTCCAAAAGTAGGATCAAATGCACCTGCATTTACAATGCTTAACCAAGATGGAAAAAAAGTTTCACTTAAAGATTTTAAAGGCGAAAAAGCAGTTGTTCTTTATTTTTATCCAAAGGCAATGACTCCTGGTTGTACTGTTCAAGCACAGGGAATAAGAGATACGAAAAGAAAATTTAGCAGTAAGAAAGTGGAAGTTCTTGGAGTTAGTATTGATGAACCAGAAAGACTAGCTCGTTTTAGAGAAAGAGATGGACTTAACTTTGATTTACTAAGTGACCCTGATCACAAGCTTTGTGATAAGTATGGAGTTTGGGGACTTAAGAAGTTTATGGGAAAAGAGTATATGGGTATTAACCGTATGACCTTTATTATTGGTAAAGACGGAAAAATTAAGCACATCATGGAAAAAGTAAAAACGAAAACCCATCATGATGATGTTCTAAACTGGATTAAAGAGAATTTATGAAAATATTAATTTGTATTCTACTATCTTTTTCGATTAGTGCCAAAGACTACACTGTCGTTTTTTATAATGTTGAAAACCTCTTTGATGAAGTTCACGACCAAGGGAAGAATGACTTTGAATATTTACCAAAGTCATACCCGAGTAAAAAAGCTGAATGTAATAAAATATCTTATAAAAGATACAGAGATAAATGTTTACGTTCTGATTGGACTAAAAAGAAAGTCGAAATGAAGTTGATACAAATTAAGCGTGTCATTGATTCATTCAAAAAGCTTCCTGATATCATTGGGCTCTGTGAAATAGAGAATGAGAAAGTTGTGAAGAGACTTGCCGATATTTTAGGATATAAAATTATTTCAGTGAGTAATTCCCCAGATAAACGGGGAATTGATCTTGCCTTAATGGTTTCTCCAGATTCAGGTCTTACAATAGAATCTCATAAAGATCATCTTTTAGAAGGTGATTACTTTAAAAAGAAACCAACGAGAGTTATTTTAGAAAATACTTTGAAAACTAAGAAGGGAAAGCTTTTTAAGGTCTATGTGAACCACTGGCCGAGCTTGGGGAATCCTACGAGCACCAGAATTGTTGCCGCTAAAAAACTAAAAGAGTTAATGGTTAAGGATCAGAGTATGAAACTTCCGGCCATGGCCATTGGAGATTTTAATACGATTGATGAAAACTATCCTCATCCCTTTCGAGATATTCTAACAAAAGAGAGTCAAATATTTGAGGCCCATGAACTTTTTATGAAATCAAAAACTATAAAAAGAAAAATGAAGAAGGCCATGGCCTTAGGGACTTATTACTATCCTCCAAAAATGACATGGAATAGATTAGATAGAATTTTTCTAAATAGTGCTTTTCTTGATGGAAACTTAAAGAGTGAGATTGAAAGTTATAAAATTAATAACTTTCGTTTCATAACGAGTATCTATGAATATACAGATAAGAGGAGTCCTCTCTATGGATCAAGGGTAACAGGAATTCCTAAGAAGTATGATCACGGTGCTAAGACTTTGAAAAAAGCCGGGTTCAGTGATCACTTTCCAATTTCGATTAAGATACAAGAAAAATAATGTTAACGGTAGATTGATTGAATTTTAAGACCTGTGATCTTTGTGAGAGTTGCCTCAACTTCTTGGGCCTCTTCAGGGCTTAATACTTTGAGACTTCGAGTTTCATAATCAGCTATTCCTAAGTGGTTCCCACGATTTTCTCTGTGCCAAGACATTGGGTAGGGCCTCTTAGGAGTATTGAGCTGGACAAGACTAGGTTTAATTTCTTTAAGAATTTCTGCAAGCTGTTGGGTTTCTTTTTTATTCATAGGCATGAACATGGTTTGAACTTCAATCTGTCCTTGAAACTCTTTTTGAAATGCTTTTATTCCCTCGATCACACTTTCAAGTGTGATACCAGCAGCAGGTCTATTGATGGCCTGAAATATTTTTTCATTTGGGGCATCTATTTTTACAATGACTTTATCGAGACCTAGAATTCTTTTTCGAACTTCTTCTTTATGAAGTTCGGTTGCGTTTGTTAAAATATATTGTGGGATATTTGGAGTCAGTTCTCTTATTCCTTTAATCATTTGATCTATGTTGGCCGCTAGAGTTGGCTCACCACTTCCAGAATAAGTGATGACATCAACTTTCTTACCTGAGTCGATAATAGATCTGTAGTCATCAATAACTTGTTGAGCCGGAATATATTCTTTTACGGCGTCGGTTATATTTTGAATATTTCCTAATTGGCAGTAAATGCAATTAAAAGAGCAAGTTGATTCAACAAAGATAGGATCAATTCCTAAACTCTCACCAAGGCGCCAACTTGTTACAGGTCCGTAAACGGTGGACTTATTATTGAAATGTTCTTGTTCTAGTTTCTTATCTTTCATAATTTTCCATCTTCAACGACTTCATCTTTGAGTATTTCAATCGGGTAAGAGTCCTGAAGTTTTTTTATCATAAGTCTAAAGTCAGGATCTAACTCTATTGGACTAAAAAGCTCAAGATCTCGATAGCCTTGTCCCATCGAACTTTCCAAGGTTGAGTAAAAGCAAAGGCCTTCATGTGACTCTAATTGAAAGTAAGTGAATGCAGATTCATGCTTTGGAACTCGGATGATGAGATGATTTAGTTGTTTTTTCAAAGGATTAGCTCCCAATAATCGTTGACTTAAAGCCGTCATCATTTAAAATGGTATAAAGAGTCAAAGGCTCATGCTTTTCTTATATGTCATGGAGGACAAAAAGTGAAAGGGATTTCTCAACAATGTCTAATATTCGCTTTGTTTAGCGCACTTTTATTGTCTAGTTCTTGTAGTTGGATATCCAGTAGAAGAAGCTTGTTTGGTGACAGTGAGGATGAGCAGAAAAAAAAGGAAGCAGCTCCTGTTTCTCGTGCAGAGTATGAATCACTTCTAAAAAAATATAATTCTCTTCAAAAGTCACAACGTATTGAGCAAGCTCAGACTCCAAGTGATGTGAATAATATGCTTAATAATATGGAAAGTGGAAATCAGGAAAAACTTCTTAGTGAGCTTAAGGACGTTAGCCCACAGTCTGATTCTCCATTAGCAGAGACTGTAGATGTCTTCGCTAAAACACAATCGCCTGCTCCTATGAGTTTATCAAAAGGGGTATCGACTTTAAATCCAGATTTAGTTGAAAGCCAAATTGAACAAATCAGAAAAGCTTCGGCTTTAATTAATGAAAATAAATTAGATGCAGGACTTAAAATTGTAAAAGGTTTAGAAGGTTCAAGCGTGAGACAAATCGCTGTGAGAGCAAAGTTTCTTTTAGGGGAGATTTTATTCAAGCAGGGTGAGTATGATCTTTCTATGCAAATATTTGAAGAGGTACTTACGAAACATGCCTTTTCAGGAGTTGTGATAAAGACTTTAGGTAGACTTATCGTATGTGCTGAAAAGCTTAAAGTCGACGAGAAGAAAGAAAAATACTACTCAATACTTCATGATTTTTTTGAGCAGGGTGCTTAGGATATTTTTATAAAGATGAACATAAAGAATCGATCTCTTATTTACTTTTTAACGATCCTCCTTTGCTCAGGTACAGGAAGTGTTTACTCTCAAGATCTTGAGAGCCTCGAGCTTATCGACAATACTGATTTAGAACTTTTAAAAGAAGAAGAAAAGAATAAAGGGGCAGAGTTAAATCTTTCGGACTTTGAAGAGGTTGATGATCTTGAATCTCTAAAGAATGATGTGGGTGATATTATTTTTGAAGACGAGTTTAAAAAGAAAGAAGCTCAAGCTCGTGAGAAGAATGCTCCTCAAGTAGATATCGACGGTAAGGTGGCCAATGATGAAGATGCTATTATTGAAGATGAAAAGGGTGGTAACTCTTTAGCTACTAACAAGGTTGAAATCTTTGATACTGGTGAAGAAGAAAAGAGATTGCTTCAGATCTCTGAATTTGTAGCTGGTAAAATTCCTTCAAAAGAATGGGATGAGGTTTCCGCAAGTGCTCAACTCGATAAGTATATTGTTCAAAAAGGTGATTGGTTATGGAAAATTTCCCAAAACCTTTTTGGTTCAGGTTTCTACTATTCTAAAATTTGGTCTTTAAATCCACAGATTACAAATCCTCATGAAATTGAGCCAGGTATGTCACTTGTTTTTACAACAGGTGACGCTGATACAATGCCAAAAGTTCAAGTGGGAGATTTTCAAAGTGAGACCACGACTACTGACGAAGGTAAGCGAGTTGAGACGGGTGACTTTGTGGACTTTTCTCAATTTGGTGAAAAAGTAAAACCAAGCTGGATTGATGAGAGAAAGAAGTTAATTGAAGACGGAGTATATTTTCAATTTGCTAGTGATGAAACATATAAAGACCTAAAAGAACTAGCGACTCAAAATTTATTAAATGAATACCAAAAATATGATCCACCAGTGCCTGATATTATTATTCAAGAGCCAGGTGAGGCTTATGACAACTCTGGTTTTGATAAATCATCAAGAATTACATTTGATGTTAAAGAAGGCTTTTTCCTTAATACTTTTGTCACCTCCAATGTTGTGCAAGATCTTGGAAAAATTTATGGGATGCCAGAAGAAAATATTATGATCCAAAGGTTTCATAAAATCTTTGTTGATTTTGATAATAGTGTAAAAGTAAAGCCAGGAGACATGTTCTCTGTCTATGTTCCAGGTGGACCTGTTAGTCATAAGGTTTCTGATAGAAGCGGATACAAATATACAATTGGTGCTCAGATTAAAACACTGCGTAAAGTGAATAAGAAATGGGAATGTATTGTTGAAGAAGTCTCTGGAATTATTCAAAGAGGGGATAGGATAACCGTCTACACTCCTAAAATTGGAAAAATTGTTAAAACATTTAATAAGAGAAATATTGAAGCAGCTGTTGTCGAAGGTTATAGAGATACTGCAGGCGGCATGAGCTTTGGGGATGTTCTCTATTTTGATCGTGGACGAGCTGATGGAGTAGAGATGGGAACAGTCTTTGAACTATACTCTTTCTATGACAAAGGTACTGATAAGAGGCTAACTCCTGATCCAACTTACAAAATTGGTGAAGCAACAATTATAAGTCTTACTGATAATTTTGGTACGGCCCTTATTACTAATTCCTCGGCACCAATCCCACTGGGGACAATTGCTTTAACAAAAACAGAAGAGCAAGCCGCATTGGCCGCCAGTGTTGCAAGTCGCGACTTGGTTAAGGGTATAAAAGAAATTGAAAGCAAAGCGTTAGATGAGTTAGATGTTGAGCTGAACCTTGACGATATTAACAAAGATCTATTAGACAGAGCTGATCAAGTTCAACTTACAGAAGATGAACTTGAAGAACTTGAGAGACAAGAAAGAGAAAAATCGATTATTAAAGATCATGAAAGAGATCTTAAAGAGCTTGAAAGGCTTGAAGGTGAAATTGTTGAATCTGAAGCATCGCTCAATGAAGCTAAGGTAGATGAAGACAAGTTCCTAGAGCAGCAAGACTTAAATGATGTTGAGCGTAAGAATAAAGGTCAAAATCCAAATGCCTTTGAATCACTCAACGATATTGAGAGCGATATTGGCCGTAAATATATGGATGAGGATTTAAATTCTAAAGAAAATCCATATGGACTAACAGAATTCGACCTTGAAGAGATTGACGAACTTCTCGAATCTGAACAATTATAGTTCTTTCCTTGTACTCTTAATTTTTTTATGAATAATAAGGTGAAATAACGACATCTAAGGTGAAGCGTGGCTACTGCAAAGAAAAAAACTGCAAAGACTTCTTCTAAGAAGAAGAAAGTAACAACTTCGGCTTCTAAAAAGAAGACGAAGAAAAAGACTGCAACTTCGGCTTCTAAGACTTCTTCTGCTAAGAAGAAGACGAAGAAAGTAACGAAGAAGAAGACAGCTAAGAAGAAGACGAAGAAAGCGTCTGTAAAAAGAGAAAAAGGTCCTTACGATCTTGTGATCGTGGAATCACCTTCTAAAGCTAAAACCATAAAGAAATATCTCGGACGGGGTTATCAGGTTGTCGCATCTAATGGTCATATTAAAGACCTACCAAAATCAAAACTTGGAGTTGATGTTAAAGACAATTTCCAAATCGATCTTGTTCCTATTACTAATAAAAAAGATAAGATTTTAAGAATTCAAGAGCTAGCAAAAGGCGCAGATAAAATTTACCTTGCTCCCGATATGGACCGTGAAGGGGAGGCAATTGCTCACCATCTGTCAGAAGAAATCGGAAAGAAGAAAGATGTTTACCGAGTTGTTTTCAACGCGGTTACAAAGTCAGCTGTGATTGATGCGATCGCTAATCCTTCAGAACTAAATAAACAGATGTATGATAGTCAGAAAACGAGACGTGTTCTAGATCGTCTTGTTGGTTATAAAATTTCTCCTATCCTTTGGGATAAGGTTCAAAGAGGAATCTCTGCTGGTAGAGTTCAGTCAGTTGCCTTAAGAATTATTGTTGAAAGAGAAGATGAGATCAATGCCTTTGTTCCTGAGAAATGGTTTTCAATTCATGGTGAAATGAATAAAGAAAGCACTCCTTTTGAGTTTAAGTATTATGGAGAGCAGCCAAATAAGAAAACAGATCTTTCAGAAGATGATGTTGTTAATAAAATTGTAAAAGATGTTAAGGGAAAAGAATACGAAGTCACTGACGTAAAGAAAAGAGAAAGGAAACAAAATCCAACTCCTCCATTTACAACTTCTAAGTTACAGCAGGAAGCAGCTAATAAGCTTGGCTTTACAGCTAAGAAAACCATGATGGTTGCCCAAAAATTATATGAAGGGATTCAGCTTCGTGATCATGGTCTACAGGGTTTAATTACTTATATGAGAACTGACTCTGTTAGAACTGCTCCAGAAGCAATGGAGAGTTTGAGAGACTATATTAAGGATAAGTACGGGAAAGATTATCTTCCTAGTGAACCAAAAGAATATAAGAAGAAAGGCTCGAAAAAAATTCAAGATGCCCACGAGGCCATAAGACCGACCTCGCTCATCTATACTCCTGATGAGGTTCGTGGCGATTTAGAGCCAGATCAGCAAAAACTTTATGAGCTTATTTGGAATAAATTCGTTTCTTCTCAAATGTCTCAGGCGATTATTGATCAAACTTCAGTTACTTTTGAGTGTAACGGTCACTTCTTTAAGGCCAACGGAAGTATTATAAAATTTGCCGGTTTTAGAACTGTTTACTTAGAAGCAGCTGCTGAAAAACGTTCTAAAAAGGGTGGGGAAGATGATGAAGACGATGTTAAACGTGGTCTACTTCCTGAAATAAGTGTTGGCGAAAAAGTTAAGGCCACTAAAGATGCCGAGGCCATTGAACACTGGACTTCTCCTCCTCCGAGATACAATGAAGCATCCATTGTTAAGGACTTAGAAGAAAAAGGAATTGGTCGTCCATCTACTTACGCAAGTATTATTTCCAATATTCAAGATCGTGGTTATGTTGAGAAAACTGAAAACCGTTTTCTTCCAACAGAACTGGGTATTGTTGTTTGTCGAATGTTAATTGAGAGTTTTCCTGAAGTCATGAATGTTGATTTCACGGCTCAAGTTGAAGAGTTACTTGATAAGATTGAAGAAGGTGAAGTTAAGTGGAAGAAAGTTCTTAAGGATTTTTGGAGCGGGTTTGAAAAAACACTAGAGCGTGCCAAAGAAGAAATGAAGAACTTAAAGAAGCAACTTATCCCTACGGGAGTAAAGTGCCAAAAGTGTGAAGACGGAGAGTATCATATAAAGTGGGGAAGAAACGGACAGTTCTTTGCTTGTTCAAACTACCCCGATTGTAACTCTACCCACGACTTTAAAAAGAATTTAGATGGAACATATACGCTTTTACCAAAGAATTGGTTTCACGACCCTTGCCCAACTTGTAATAAAAAGCTTGAAGTCAAAACAGGTAAGTATGGACGCTTTGTAAGATGTGAAGAGTATCCTCAATGTGATACGACACTTCCTTATACCATTCAAGTAAAGTGCCCTAAATGTAAAATAGGGAAGTTTGCAGAGAAGAAGAGTCGTTACGGAAAAATCTTTTACGGTTGTACCAGCTACCCTGATTGTGAAACGGCCATGTGGTCAATTCCTTATGAACATCCATGTAAAAGCTGTGGCTTTGAGTTAATGAATGTTAGGGAAACTAAAAGAGAAGGGAAACAACTTCAGTGTCCTGAGTGTAAATTCAAGGTCGATTGGGAAGATACAAAGTACTTTAAAGAAGAGCAGCAAAAGCTTAAAGAACAAGCTGAAGCCGAAGCACAGGCCGCACAAGAATGAAGCCGGTGAACTGGACAGAAGCTTGGCTTGCTAGCCCGGGTCCTAGGACAAAGAAAGAATTCCTTGTTCTATACCTAAAAGCTTTTTGTATGGGCATTGCTGATTTAATACCAGGAGTCTCTGGTGGAACAATTGCTTTTATTACTGGAATTTATGAAGGGCTGCTAGACGCTGTTAGCTCCATTAATAAAAGAGCACTTAGTGCTGTGCTAAAACTCGATTTTAAAAGTGCACTATCCATATTACATATTAGGTTTATCTTACCAGTTGCTATTGGTATTTTATCTGCCATTTTCTTGTTAGCAAGGCTGATGCACTATCTAATGAATGAGCACACTGTGCTCACTTGGTCGGCTTTCTTTGGGCTTATTGCTGCCTCAATTGTAGTAATTTTTAAAGAGCTAGATAATCACTGGGACCCTAAAAATATTTTTGCCATGGTCATTGGTGCAGTGTTTGCTTATATCATGGTGAGTTTGATCCCTGTGGATACACCAACAAATCCTTGGTTTATTTATCTTTGTGGAATTATTGGTATTACTGCCATGATTCTTCCTGGTCTCTCAGGAAGTTTTCTTCTTTTGATCCTAGGTAAGTATGAGTTTATTACTGGGGCCATTAAACAGGCTCAAGTTTTTGAAAATTTTAAAATTCTCGTTATTTTTGCTTGCGGGACAGCGACCGGATTACTGGCATTTTCAAATATCCTAAATTGGTTTTTAAAGCATCACCGCTCCAAAACAATGGCCTTTCTGACAGGAATACTAATTGGAAGTATGAAGAAAGTTTGGCCTTGGAAAGAAGTTCTTGAGAGTGTTGTTATTCGAGGTAAAACAAAGATTATTAGAGAAGCGAATGTCTTACCAGCAGATTTTAATACGGAAGTTGTATTTGCAATCGTTCTTATTTTCATATGCTTCTTTCTTGTTGTTGCCATGGATAAGGCCCGTCACAAAGATTAGTCTTCACCAAAGAGTCTTTCAAAACCGTACATACAGTAGGCCTTCGAAACTTTTTTGAAAATAGTGTCTGGTTTCTTATAGAGTCGATCACATTCTTTTTCTTCGTAGCCAATTTTTCCTGATTTTAGATTTCGAGGAGGCTGGAATTGATTTCCAATTTTCGCTTTAAAGTTTTTAACCTCAAGCTCTGGTGCCTTTACTTCACCTTTTAGACAGTTGGGAGAACTTTGTTTCTTACAGTCCATATCAACAACTTCTTTGACAAATTTTCCATACTTAGAAAACTGCTTCATGGTTTTGTCATAAAGGTTATTATAACAAAGTGCCTGGGACCAAAAACTATCAAGTAGCTTATCTGTCATTTTCAGTGCTTTTAATATCTCATCATTAAGTTGAAGAGCATCATTGCTACATTTTCCAGCATTTAATTTATTCTTATTTTTGCCTTGGCAAGCAAAGCGAAAGCCCCAGTAGGTTGATTCATCTCCTTCACACTTGGCAATAATATTTACTTTGAGTTTTTCTTCTTGAAACCTATCGGTAGAGATGGTGAGCTTCTGTGTTTTGGTACCACTGACACAACCTGAATCAAAAATTTTCTTTCCCTTTTGATTAAATAACTGAATCTGATCAGGAATACCGGCCATTGAATATTCAAGGGTCATTTCATTAGTATCAGCATTAGCTAAATCAATATAAAATTCCGATAGATCGTCGTTGCCAGAAGCTTTTACATTACGACAATCATTAATAGTTTCACCTTGTTTCGCTTCTTGAGCTTTAACGCTAGAGAGAATATTTAATTTTTCATAGTATTTCCAAAATGTTTTGATATCGGCCGTTGCTTTTGAAGTTGTACAAAATGTAGCAATCATGGCCCATTCTTGAGTCTGAGCATGAGCAAACTCCATCTCCCCTGAGTCTTTAATTTCTCTAAGGTGATCAAAAACAAAAGTATTGGCATCTTCATCTTCTTTTTTTGATTTTAAAAAATCATCCATTATTTTATTTAAAAAAGTGGGGCATTCTTTCTCTTTGGATTTTATTTTTTCAACTAGTGCATAAATTTTATTCTTTTGATCAATAAATCTCTTTTCATGTTCTTGACTATAATGCTTTGGACTACAGCTAATACGCTCAAGATTCTCTGATAAGAGATGGCGTATTGAATAAGAGTTTCCTTCTACTCTAAGGCCACCACCGTTACAGCTTGGGACATGTTTATGGGCCCAAATGGGAATAACGAGAATAGAGAATATTAAAACTTTTAACATAGTCTATTTTAAGGAGTTAATCTCTTTGAGGTAATCATTATTGAGATATCAGCCACTTAGGAGTCTGTTTATTAGATTTAATGCCTAAATTTAGTGCTTTAATAATTTGTAGGATGTTAAAATATTAAATAACTCTAATTACCTCTAATCAACTAAGGCAGTAAGCATTTTGACTCAATTCCTAATATGTACTTTTACAATAATTATTTTTTCTTCTGTTTGGGGTAAGACAGCAGAAATCACCTTTGCTTGTAATAATTTTCCGCCTCTTAAGATTGAAAACAATAAGGGCGACTATCCTGGCAGTGATATTGAAATCCTTAGAGAGTCTTTTAAGAAATCTAATATTGAGATAAACACGAAATTTTATCCTTGGAATCGTGCTTTAAGAATGGCAACTCTTGGACAAGTGGCTGGTTTATGTAGCTGCTCCTATACAAAAAGCCGCGAGAAGCATTTCTTTTTTTCGAAAGAGATTGGAAGCAACTCAATAGGTTTTTTTACAAAAAAAGATTTTCAGATAACGGATCTAAAGGACTTTTCGCAATTTAAGGGAAGAGAGGTGGGAGTCGTTAGAGGCTACAATCTAGAAGATGAATTAAAGAAAAAAAAGGTCAAGGTGAATTTAAACTCAAATGAGTTGAATATACTGAAGATGTTAAAGATTGGAAGAGTTAAGGCACTCTATAGTTATAAAGCAGTTGTTAGTGAACTTATGAAAAAAAATGAGTTTATTAAAGAGTTTAAATATACAGAAGTTAGGCGATCTCCTTACTACACTTGCTTTAGCAAGGCTTTTTTAGGATCAAAAGAGAATCTTGTTCTTTTTAACAAGGGTTTAGAAATAATTAGAAAAAATGGTGAGTATGGTAAAATACTAAGGAAATATGGATTAAAATAGGTTGGATTATGAATATTGCGAAATTTAAAAAATATTTTATCGTTTCATGTTCTTTCACTCTGCTTTTCACTCATATGATTGGTAGTGACTTTAATGTGAATGAAGTTTTTTATAGTTTTGATACTCATGCTCAGCTTGAAGGTTTGAAGTTTCATCCTTTTCATTTCTTCTTTAGTACCTTGATTAGACCTTTTATGCCTCTTCACTTTGTAGGGATTCTTTATTTCGTTAAACCAGATATTTATAAAGAGATTGACTGGCCCAAGGCCATCTTTCTTTTCGCAACGATTATGCTCGTTTTCTATTACTCAATCATTTATACCTGTGGATTATATTTTATAAATGTTTTACGAACAGATCCGAATGTCTTTGGTGAGAATTCAGTAATACTGAATAAGCTTGCCATAACAGCAAAAGATTTTTTCAAAAACTCATTAGATCATATTCTCATTTCTATTTTTGAAATTTTCAGAGGGATGGCAATATATTCTATCTTCAAGGCCCTTAAGGTTAATAAGTACTACTTATATCTTGGACTAGCGATTATTGGTTTCCAACTTTTATCAACAGTTTCAAATTACGCTTCCTTCTTTGGCTTCGATGCAGCCATTTTTATGGCAATTCGAAAGATCAATCTTACCCATATTATTTTACAGTATTGGATTCTCATCCAGCTGGCCTGGATGAGCTTTCAAAAATATCGAAGAGAAGGGATTTAGAGCTTATTTGATTTTTGATAGGTCATAAAGCTTCGCTCCTGCACTTTGAAGCATTGGAGATCCCCACTCTTTTAAATAATCAACTTCGGTATTTTTAGAACTTAAAAAGACGTGGGTTATTTTATTATCTAAAAGACAAGATTTCATTTCTGTTGCATAGAACTCTTTACTTTGATTACATTCATTTTCCATGTAACACTTCAGGTAACCTGAGAGACAGTTTGGTAGAATTACACCCTGATACTTTTCTTTTGCTTTAGGCGTATCTTTTAAGTGGTGTTCTAACGTTCTAGAGTAGATTGAATTTAGTCCCGAACAGCCTCTAAAAGGCCAACCGTAAAACTTATGAGCTCTTGGATAAGCGAGATTTGCAACAAGGTTCGTTTTAGGGAAATCAGTATTAACGATCTTTTTACAAAGCCTCATATCTTCATGGGTCATGAAAGGCTTCACAGGCATAATAAGATAACTTCCAATTTTTCCTTTAGGCCAAAGTAACATGAGCGGTATAAAAATAAGGTAGGCAATTTTGATATTAGTTTTTCTTTTTATAAAGATAAAAATAAAGCACATGCCAATTGGAACAAGAGAGGTAAGACTAAAATAAGCATAGAAGCGTTGCCAGCCTTGATTTCCCCATCCAAAGAATCCATCGATAAAAAAAGCACCGAGCAGCCAGGTTATTAATACTGTTAGGTGAAGTTTGTCTTTTAAAATACTATAACCAATTAAAAAAATGGAAAAGACAGAGAAGTAATACTGTTTATAATTCTCCATTCCATAGCGATGAATGTAAGTAAAAAAGCCACCCAATGTTAGTTTTGAAATTGTGAAGGCTACTTTATTATCAACAGTATTATCATGCAGTAGTGAAAGAATATAAATGCTTGTAAAGCCTATATAGAGAAAGCAATATCCCCATTCTTTCTTGGTCCATGTCATAAAAGTCGTCTTTCGGTAAGATAGATAATAAACCGCAGTTGTTATAACAAAAGGAATGGCAATTAAAGGTTGAGTGATTATTTGAAGGGACAAAAGAGCTATAACAAAAGGACCTTGGTCTTTATTTAAAAAACGATGAATAATGTAGAGGCCAATGGTAAAGGCAAATAATTTTAGAGTTTGACCGCCTGGTATCCCATCAAAGTGATAGAGGTTATAGGAAAAAAGAAAAACAGAATAAATAATAATAGGTAGGTTTAATTTTTTTATAATTTTGTAGTTTGCATTTAAAAAAGTAGCAAATGAAATAATCATTAAAAGAATAACCGATTCCGGATTTAGTATATTTAGAAAAAGAGATGCTATGTAAGTAAAGTAGACATAACCGGATGGATACCTAATTCGAAAAACCTCAGAAAGAATTCCACTAGGAGCGTGGAATAAGTTCTTACCCTGTGTTAATAGCCCCGCGATATCAATAACCGATTGAATGTCACTTTCTGGCACAGTTGCTTGAGCAAAGTAAAAGAATATTGGTGCTGTAAAAAAGCTCAAGAAAAGTAATTGCTCTAATCTTAGGCCTGAAAAAATGATAACTTCTTTATCTTTCCAAATCTTATAAATGGTAAAGCAAGAAAGTAGGGAAAATACAATTGTTGAAGGAAAAATACTTTGGCCAAGAAGAGTGGGTAATATAGCGTTTACAGTGATTCCAATAATCACAAGAGTAGTGAGGCCGTTCAGGAATCGTTCTGGAAAACTTAAGGTCGTTTTAATAAAAGGAAGAAAGCCTCCAATAAAATGAAACGCATAAAGTAAAATGAGAATATCTGCTAAATAGGAAATAAAGATTAATGGTGTGTTGTAGGTATGATCAGTAACCAGTCTCACCACGAGGTTCAATAATATGGATATAGAAAATAAGAGTTTTAATATCAACTCTTTCTTTGTTTGCGCTTGAAAGAATGAAAAGAGCTTCGGAATTAAAAAAGAGAGAGCTACGCAGACTAAGAGTAATGCCAAAAGCGATAGTGAGCCTGATAGGGTTTTTTGATAGGTTTCGATTCGTTCAGGGTTTAAGTTTTCAGGCTTAAAAAATTGATTTATTGCAGAAGAGTTTAGTAGCATTTTCCACCATCTAGACTAAATATTATTTTAATTTATAGACAGTTTGTAGTGTATTTAAGAGTGTTCTTCAAAACAAATTTTAACGACCTGAGAAATGATATATAAATATCTTTGCGAACTCTTTGATTTCAGATACTTAGGTGGCTAGAACTAAGCATTAATTATTGAAATGAGCATTAATGAGTGATATAAAGTTTCTTTCAAAAACAGGATAAAAAAATGAAGATCACATTTGTGCACGCTCCAGAAGAGTTCTATGACCAAAACTATGGTACGCAATTTATACCTCTTTGGGCGTTTTACCTCGCCTCTTATGTCTCAAAGGACTGGGAAGTTGATCTAATCGATTGTCGTCTAGAGAGTATTGAAAAAGCTACAGATTCTGATGTTTTTGCGTTTGGAGGTATTAATCAATCACTTCAGACTATGTTAGATGCCAAGAATCGGTTAAAAGAAAAATTTCCTAACGCTTGCTACTTGATGGGTGGCCCTATTACTTGGTCTTTCCAAAAAGAAAATAAATTAAACTTACTTGATAGCTTTGATTACTTGTTTGTTATGGATGGTGAGCAAGCATTAAGTGACTTTTTAGATAAATTTAAAGAAGGAAAGCACACAATTTTTCCTCGAATTATTCAAACCTCTAGATATCCAGTTTCAAAATCTCGTGAAATGTCATTTGACCTCTTTGATAAGAAGAAGTTGAAGTACTACGGAGCCGTTGTAGAAGTCTCTCGTGGCTGTCCTTTCTTATGCGAGTTCTGTGACATACGAGTTCTACCTGACAATAATAAGGCCAATAATAGATCAATCGAAATCATCATTAAAGAGATGGATGAGTTTTATAAGAGGGGAATTACCCAATTCCAGTTTGCCTGTGACAATTTTATCGGAGATATTAAGTGGGCCGAAGAATGTGTTGATGCAATTCTTGAGTGGAAGGAAAGTATTAACGGCGACGATGTTGCTATCTTTACATGGTTAACAATCAATCTCTTCAACTATGATTCACTCATGGCCAAAATGAGAAAAGCCGGCTTTGGAATTCTTTTTATTGGTATTGAATCTGTTAACCAAAACTCGCTACTTGAAACGGCAAAAGTTCAAAATATGAATCTGATGTCTGAGGCAGTTGAAAAAATCCAGTCTTATGGATTTGTTATTGCACCTGGACTCATCTTTGGTTTTGATAATGATGATGATAAAGTTTTTCAAGACACTTTAGATTTTCTTAAAGATACAGGCTGTGTTGGTGGAGACCCTTCTTTCTTGACTGCACTTGCAGGTACACCACTTTTTACAAGAATGAAGAAGAGTGGAAGACTAATTGAAAGAACAGATAAAGCAGTTGAAAGGAAAAAAATTGCAACAAATATACGATATCTACAAAATACAGACATGCTTTCTAAAGGTTTTCTTTATTTTGTAAAAGAGTTCACTTCAACAAAGTATCAATATGAAAGAATTCAAAATACCTTTAAGTTAATTAAGGAGAAAGGGAACTACATTGGAGTTCCAAAAGGTGGTTCATACACGGCGCTACTACCTTACCTTCTCCTACAACTGAAAAATACCGAAAATTTGGAGATGTTGCTAAGAAGAGTTTTCTATCTTCTACGTCCTGATCGTTTAATGATGGTCCTACTTGTTAGGTTACAAACTTTTTTAATGGAAAAGAAGTATCCAGGAGTGGGTAGTTATTTTTCATATTGGGCCTACAATTGGACGAACCTTCACCTTAAATACGGTAAAATTACGATGAATGACTTTGGTCTTCACTCTGTTGATGAAAACTTTGACTATTCTTTGTTAGTTAACTCATTAGAAATGACAGATGATGAAGAAAAAGAATTTAAAGAAACTGGTGTAAAGTTTAATGTTCAAGCAAAGAGAACAAAGAAAGCTATAGAAAAACTTGTTGAAAACAAAAAGAAAGAAAGACTTGTTTCATCTGATGTATAAAAGGTTAAAATGAATGATTTTAAAATAATTGAAGACGAAGCTTACCGCAAGATTTTTCATAACGGATATCAACAAATTGCCAAAGAAGATTCTATTGCTCCTGCTACTGAACCTTTGCTTAGCTTAATTGTTCCAATTTATAATGAAGAAGAGCATCTTCCACAGTTTCTTGAGTTACTTGATGTTTTAGATGTAGGTATTAAAAAAGAACTAGTTTTTGTCGATGATAAGTCGAAAGATAATTCACTTTCAATTATTCAAAATTTTCCATTCAAGTCTAAAGTGATCATTAAAGAACAGAATTTAAATCAAGGCAAAGGTGCTGCCATTCAAAAGGGTCTTGAACTGGCCAATGGTACAATTATTGGTGTTCAAGATGCTGACTTTGAATATCGGATGAGTGATATCTCTATGCTTCTGAAACCACTAGTAAATGACGAGTGTGATGTTGTTTATGGTTCAAGATATAAGAAAAATGCAGCTCAGGTTCATAGAACTTATCATTATCTTATAAATAGACTTCTTACGACTTTAAGTAATTTATTGAGTGGGCTCTATCTGACAGATATGGAGACATGTTATAAATTTTTTAAAGCAGATGTTATAAAGAATATTGAAATCACCTCAAACCGTTTTGGTTTTGAGCCTGAAGTGACTGCAAAGATCGCTCGACTTAAGGTGCGTATTTTTGAATTTCCAATTTCCTATCACCCACGTAATTATGAAGAAGGTAAGAAAATTACTTGGAAAGATGGTATTGCGGCGTTCTTTCACATTACAAGATTTAATCTCTTTTCAAAAAAAGAAAGCGATTACCGTTTAACCCTTCCTAAAAAATATATACCTACAAGTAAACAACTACTTTGATTTTTGCATGTTAGATCAGGCTTGGTTCGATAAAAGAAAAGGAATGGAGGCGAGTGGTAGGTCTCATTCTCTAATTCCTACAAAAACAAAAAAAAATAATGACAAGTATATTTTGTTCTTCATTAGAATTTTTGAGTTCTTATTAAAAATTTCAGGAATTTACCTTCTATTAAATCAAAAAGCTCTTGATATTAAAAAAACAGAGCTTTCACTTAAACTAAAGAATTTTCCCCTTGATATGGGGGCTCTTCGAATCGCTCAATTATCAGATCTTCATATTGACGAGAGACCAGATATTACAGATAAAATAATTACTCTTTTAAAAGATGAAGAAATTGACTTTCTTTTTATAACTGGCGATTTCGTTAGCTTTTATGGCCCTCATCGAGAGGATATTTCAACTTTAACGAATCCAATCGAGAAAATACTTAAAAATGTTAAAACTAAATATGGGGTTTATGCCGTTCCCGGTAATCATGATTCGGCACATGTCATTAAAACACTTGCCGATAAATTTGATATCAAGTTTTTAATTAATGAAAGAGTAGAAGTAAAAATAAATAATCAAATCCTTCAACTCATCGGAACTGATGATATTTATTATTACTATACTGAAGAGGCTCTCGAAATTTTTGATACTCTAACTAATGACTTCAGTATCGCTCTTATTCATTCTCCAGATCTTCATAATTTTGCGCATGAAAAAGGCATTGATTTTTATCTTTGTGGGCATACCCATGCGGGACAAGTTTCCTTGCCTGGTGGCAAGGCCATTATCACCCAAACATTATTTAAGCATGATAAGTATAAAGGAATATGGAATATCGGAAAGATGACTGGTTATACATCTTCTGGAGTAGGAACATGTGCTTCCTCCATTAGACTTAATACAAGAGGTGAGGTGGTTATTTTTGAATTAAGTCCTCAGAAAAATACCCCCTAACTGTCTGATTTTATATGAAATTTTCATTCAACTTAAAGAGCTTTATAGCCGATAAGTCTTATTGAGTACTCCATATGAGACGGGTTGGTGAGTTCTATTAAAAATTTAAAGAAATTTATCTCTATTTTTTTATTTGTTTTCCTTAGCTTTGTTATAAGTGCTCAGGCCGACACTTTTAAGATTGAAGCACCCAAGAATTGGAAAGTGGTGAATGGTTTATTTGGTATGCCATATTCAATTTTAGGACCAAATATTAACTCTCAAGGAAGAAGTGTGATCACGGTTAATAAAGTGACAGAAGAAGATTTCCCTTTTAAGTTTTTTGAAAAGCATAAGTACTTTGAGTCCTATAAAAAATCAAAACAGAAATGGGCCGATAAGACTGGAAATGAAATTATTCGATTTTTTCAAGACGATCTTGAGAATTTAAAGAACTTTAATAAGAAATATAATACAGGAGTTAGTTACATAAAGAACGGAAAAGGCTTTATGGAAAAGAACTTTTATCTCTCTTGTAATAAAAAACTCTATATTTTGAAATACCTCATGCCATTAATAAATAGGACTGAAGATTTAGTGTTCATAGAAAAGTCCATCGGGAGCTTTCGATGCGATTAATCTCTCTTTTTTTTCCTTTCTTTCTTTCATCAATATTCTCAATGATGGTAAATGCCAATCAAGGACTTGATACTTTAGTACAAGAGAAGATGGAGTTCTTAAGTCATTCTTCAGAAATTGCTACGACATATTGTACCAATGAGGATGGGGTTTTTGATGATGAAACCCTAACAAATACCTATGCTAAATTTGATGGTGTGAATGAAACATCTTGTTATAGCTTCTTAAAGAAAATTTCTGAAATTGAAGATGAGTATGAGGAATTAATTAAGGAAAAAGCACAACGAGAGAATCTTGTTTATATACCGGAGCGTTTTTGCTCCCAAGAGGAGTCTCTTTCAGAGGTCGATTCATTAAATAGTAATTTATTGGCCGTTGATGATAATCTTCAGGGTTGTGAAAATAGAAATGGTATTGCCTCATGTGCAGGAAAGCTTACATGTAATGCGGTTGAGTCAATGGCAACGATCGGAACATTTGGAATTTATCCATATCTGGAAGATCTAATGGGAAGTGAGATCAGTAGCTGCTCAGGAAATACCAAAGGAAATTGTGGTGCGACTTTCTTTAAGGGGGTTGCTGATAACTTAGTGGGAACATGGGAAGCAGTGAAAGGCGGTTGGGGCTGGCTTAAAAAAGCACCTGGGCGTCTACTGGATTGGTCTTCCGAAAAAGTTTCTGAGGCCACGGATTACTTTACCTCATTTGACTCTTTTTCTTCTATGAAAATGCATATGATGAGTAGCTTAAGTGATGCGGACCTTGCTGGCTGGGTAAAAGATAAGGCAAAGGGAATAGCGAATATTTTTACGAAAGTTCTGGAAGGAGTTAAGGGCGCTTTTAAAAATGCTCTCGTTAATAATTACGGTTGCCAAAAATGGAGTGGTTCAAAATGTATCGAACCTCTCAATATTGATTGTATGAATTGTAATGATTATGTGAACTCCTTCTGTGGCTTTTTAGGAGCGGCTGCTCCGGAGCTAGTTGCTCTCTACCTCTCCGGTGGAACAAGTGCTCTTATGAAGTTTGGTGCTAACTTGAGTTCCAAAGCAAGTAAGTCTCTTTCCTTTGCGGTTCAATATGCTAAGAAGTCTCGCTGGACAACGGCCACAAAGAATCTTTTTTCATTAACTGGTCAGCGTCTTAGTAAAATGAAGAGTGCTCTTCGTGGTTACACAAAAAAACAAAGTCATATTATAAGAAAAGTTGATCTTCCTGATAAGAAGACAACTCATTCACGTAAGGTTTGTCGTTGGAAGGGGAGAAAGTAATGAAGATATTATTATTGGCCTTTCTCTTTTCTTTAAATATTCATGCCTGTCTTGATGGTGAAAAAGATATTATTGTTTCTGCCGATGTTCCTCAGGCGCAAGTCACAAAGTATGTGAGTGAGCATATTGGTGTTTTTACCGATGCCTTAGGGAAAGATAAAGCTGCTAAAATCTTAAATGGTATGAAAGAGGGAACAATTGAGTACTATGGCGGTGGTAAATTTATTTTTAAAGGAAGACCTCAGTCTCATTATGCGAGTATTGATCCCGACCTCTTTAAGGCCATGGGAGAAATGCTAGAGAACTCTAAAGACTATCGTGCCCTAAGTTCACAAAGAGTGAGTCAAAGAGTGAATCAAAGTGCAGACTCAACTAAAACAGCTGCAAGAAATGCTGATGAGGTTGTTGATTCTCAAAAGATCGCTATTAGAGAAAGAGTCTCTATAGATAAGAATAATCTTGTAGAATCGGTGAGAAATGCTCCCATTGTTGCCAATAGGGAAGTCAATTCTCAGCTTTATGAAATGTTTCTAGGACTCAGTGATAAGCTTGCAAGTCAGCCTTTTAGTAAGCGTCTCATTCGCGCAACTGGTCAAGGCAATGAATTTAGCGTTAGTTTAAATAGTGAGTTAGGAAGAGTTCTCAACGCTTTGGTGCAAAGAAGAGTCTCTGGGAATATCACTGTCAGTTTTAATACTAACGGCACCGTCTCTGTTGCCAATGCCGCTTCAGTAAAGAACTACTCACCAGAAGCATTTAATGTCTTCATCAGAACCGCTACGGAACGTGTCCACAAAGCAAAAACTTTTCAGTAAGTTCTCCATTTATTTAATAGAAAAAACTTTCAGTTGCTGAATTTACTAAAAACTTGCAACAGATCTAGGCATTACTCCTAATGTTATTCTTTATCCAAACGGAGAAGATAATGAAGAAATTTTAAAGATCAAAGAGAGAAGCAGGGAGTTTTTTTAAAGCTAAATTCGTATAAGAAAACTTAACTCTTAAAATTATAAATAAAAAGAACGCCCTGTTAGTAATGGCGTTCTTTTTTATCAAATTTGAAAGAGCGTCATAAACATTTAGTGGCACTACACTGTAGGGTGTAAGAAAAAACTTTCCATTTTTAAATTAAAACACGCATAGTTTCACGACTACTTCCATCAACCAAGTGGAGGTAGAAATGATACTTTCTTACCACAAATTATAAATTTTGTAGAGCAGGCAATAGTTATTAATTAAGCATTTGATAATTCTAGGTCTATTTTTGCCTTAATCCCATGAAATATGATTTTCTATTGAAAATATGACATAAATCATGTTATACCATACGGGGGTATGGTATAAGATCATGTTCATAAAATAAAAGGAGAAGACATGTTCAAGATTCTTAAAGCACTTACAATTTTATCAATGTTTATTTTTTCGTCAAGTTTGCTCGCTGAAGGAGGTCATAAACATGGAGGTAATTCCTCGAAGCACACAATGATGAAGGATATGTCAGGGCATATGTCATCAATAATGAAAACAATGGAAAAAATGCAAAAGGAAAAAGACCCGAAAAAAAGACAAAAACTAATGGTGCAGCACATGAAACAAATGAAATCTCATATGGGAATGATGAAAAAAATGATGGGGAATATGAAAAGTATGATGAAAGGTAAAGAAGGAATGGGAATGATGAAAAACATGGAGGGCATGATGGGAAAAATGCATAACATGATGGGTAATAACATGGAGATGTGTATGGGTAACATGTCTAGAATGGAAAAAGGTAAAAAAGAAGATCATAGCAAGCATCACTAATCTACATATTAAGGAGATAATTATGAAAACTATTTTGATGGCAACGACACTAGCAATACTTTTAACGAGCTGTGCACACAATTTTATGCGTGGAACTGTTGCAATGAAAACTGACAAAAAAACAGCACACGTGTGCCTTGGAAACAACGACGTAAAATTAGGTGATAAAATTGATTTCTATTCAAATCAATGCACTGGTTACACAGACGGTGGTAGAAGAGATGAAAGAGGTGGTGATACAAGAGAGTGTAAAATGAAAATTCTAGGAACAGGGACAGTTACTAAGCTTCTCAACAATCATTATTCAGAAGTTAAAACTGATGGAAGCTTTAAATTATCTGAAGGAACTTTAGTTCAAAAACAAAAATAACTAAGGATGCACTATGGGCTTCAAAGGAACTGACCATACAAAACAAATAGACTCTTTGAAAAAAATGGAAGGTCAAGTCAGAGGAATCATAAAAATGGTTGAGGATGAGAGATATTGTGTTGATATTTTGATTCAATTCAAGGCTATTTTTGCTGCTCTTGAAAAAGTTGAAGGAAGAATTCTTGAGGCCCATATTGAAGATTGCGTTAAAAATGCTGTCGTTGATGACGAGAAGAGAGCAAAAAATCTCTTAGATGAGTTAATAACTATTATAAACAAAACTGGAAGGAAGAAATAATGGCTGAAGGACACAATTGTTGCCACGAGAATCATGGCCATGAAAATCATAAAAAAAGTAATAAAAATGCAGATCCAAATACGGTCTATACCTGCCCAATGCATCCTGAAGTAAGACAAGTCGGTCCAGGGAGTTGCCCAAAATGTGGAATGGCCTTAGAGCCATTGATCGCAGATGATAGTGAAAATGAAGAATTAAAAGATATGACTAAAAGGTTTTGGTTAGCGGCACTGTTCACCATTCCTCTTTTCATAATATCTATGGGTGATCTATTACCAGGTCAACCCATATCTAATATAATCTCCCCAACGGTAAAAGTTTATCTTGAACTTTTACTCGCCACACCCGTTTGTCTGTATTCAGCATGGCCCTTTTATGTGAGAGGAATCGACTCCATTGTTAGGAAAAGCTTGAATATGTTCACTCTGATTGGAATTGGGGTCAGTGTCGCCTTTGTCTATAGTTTAGTTGCTACAGTAATACCAAACATTTTTCCAACTTCTTTTCGAGATAGCATGGGCCATGTAGCGGTATATTACGAAGCTGCTGGAGTCATTGTAACATTAATACTTTTAGGTCAGGTTCTTGAATTAAGGGCAAGAAGCCAAACAGGAGAGGCAATTAAAAAGCTATTAGGATTAGCTGCAAAAACAGCTAGGCGTATTAATGAAAATGGTAATGAAGAAGATATTCCATTAGAAAATGTACTGCTTAATGACAAACTTAGAGTAAGACCAGGAGAAAAAGTACCTGTCGATGGAATAGTTGTAGATGGAAAAAGTAATATTGATGAATCTATGATTACAGGCGAACCTATGCCAGTTGAAAAATCTGTTGGTGATAATGTTGTTGGAGCAACTGTCAATGGTACTGGAAGTTTTGTTATGGAAGCTAAGAAAGTTGGTGCCGACACTTTACTTTCTCGCATTATTCACATGGTTGCAGAGGCCCAAAGAAGTAAAGCTCCAATCCAAAAGCTTGCAGATGTTGTTGCAGGATATTTCGTTCCAATTGTAATTCTCATCGCTATCATTACTTTTATAGTGTGGTCCAATTATGGGCCTGATCCAGCGATGGCCTACGCTATTATAAACTCAGTGGCCGTTTTGATAATTGCTTGCCCTTGTGCTTTAGGGTTAGCAACTCCTATGTCTATAATGGTTTCTACTGGCCGAGCTGCAACGATGGGAGTCCTGTTTAAAAATGCTGAATCTATTGAAGTGTTGAGAAAGGTTACAACATTAGTTGTAGATAAAACAGGGACCTTAACAGAAGGAAAGCCGAAATTAGTAACAGTTAAACCAAATGATAAATTTAATGAAGTAGAGTTTCTGTCTGCCGTTTCCAGCCTTGAAAAAGGAAGTGAACACCCCCTTGCAGAAGCAATTGTAAGAGGAGCGAAAGAAAGAAACATTTCTTTTAGAGATGTCTCAAACTTCGAATCTATTACAGGTAAAGGCGTTAGAGGTATCGTCGACGGGAAGAAAGTTTCACTTGGAAATAAAGCCCTAATGGCTGATCAAGGTATATTGATAGATGATATTATTAATGAGGCTGAATCTTTCAGAAAAGAAGGCCAAACAGTAATGTTTGTTTCAATAGATAATCAATTTGCTGGTCTTATTGGGGTAGCCGATCCTATTAAGGAGACTTCTCAAGAAGCAATCAAAGAACTTCATAATGAGGGCTTAGAAATTGTAATGTTAACTGGTGATAGTAAAACTACCGCAGAAGCCGTAGCAAATAAGCTAGGTATAGATAAGGTAATCGCAGAAGTCTTGCCTGAACAAAAAGTAGAAGCAGTTACTAAACTTCAATCGAAAGGACAAATAGTTGCAATGGCCGGTGATGGTATTAACGATGCCCCTGCTTTGGCCAAAGCACAAGTTGGTATTGCAATGGGGACTGGCACTGACGTCGCAATGGAAAGTGCGGGAGTAACATTAGTTAAAGGTGATCTTAGAGGTATTGTTCGAGCGAGGAAGCTAAGTCGCACAACTATGGCAAACATTAAGCAAAATTTATTTTTCGCTTTTATTTATAATGCAGCAGGAGTACCAATCGCAGCAGGAGTACTCTATCCCGAATTTGGAATTTTATTAAGTCCAATGATTGCGGCTGCTGCCATGAGTTTTAGTTCTGTTTCTGTAATTGCTAATTCTTTAAGGTTAAAAACAACTGATATTTAAAGAGGAAGTAATTATGAAAAAAGTAATAATTAACAATCGAGGTTTTTATGAACCAAACTGAAATGAAGAATTTTTGGAAAAACCCAGTTGTATTGGTTTGTGTAATTGCTGTTGGATATTGGGTTTACACTTATCATCTTGAGCACGCACTAGGCTTGCTTCCCTATGCCATTCTTCTTTTATGTCCACTAATGCACATTTTTATGCATGGAAATCATGGTCATGATGGACATGGGCATAATCATGGCCATAACGGAAGCTCTGAGGAGTGTGAACATAACTCGGAAACAAAGGAGAATGAAAATGCACGGTGAATCTGGATATGGTTTATGGACCTTGGTAATACTTAACTCTGCTATTTTTATAATCTTTGCATTTAGTTTTACTAAGCCAAAAAGTGCAACTGATTGGCGGTCTCTCGGAGCCTTTTCAGCTTTTATATTAGCATTATTTACAGAAATGTATGGATTTCCTCTCACAATTTATTTTCTCTCTGGCTGGCTAAGTGAAAAGTTTCCAGGGTTGAATATATTTTCTCACGAAAATGGTCATCTTTGGAATGCATTTATTGATTCTAATATTGATCCGCATTTTCATCCAATTCATATTGCGGCTAATGTATTTATAGTTTTAGGCTTTGTGATGCTGTCTTCTGGTTGGAAGGTATTACATGCAGCTCAAAAGAGCCACACATTAGCAACGACAGGCTTGTATTCAAAGGTTAGACACCCGCAATATATTGGCTTTGTTGCGATTATGTTTGGTTTTCTTTTGATGTGGCCGACTCTTTTAACAATAGCGATGTTTCCCATTCTTCTTTATATGTACCATCGTCTTGGTAAAAATGAGGAAAAGCAAATGATAAAGGAGTTTGGTGAGCAATACTTAAAATATAAAAAAGAAGTTCCAGCCTATATACCAAAGTGGGAGAAGCTTTTTAGCTCTAAGGGAAATGAAGTATGAGTATGAGGCATAGTGGTTCAATTCATGACTATTATATGCATCAAAATAAAGAAATGGTGAAGAGAAGTAATAATTAATCTTCATAGGGAGTAAGTATGGATAGAAAATTAGAAACCCCGAAAGTAAAAGACATTTTAATTAAAAAGGTTATTGCCTTTAGACCCGATTTTACATCATTTGATGCCATTAGAAGCTTTAATGAAAGTCGCATTTCTACGGCTCCAGTTGTTAATGATCAAAATGAAGTGATTGGCTATTTATCTGAGAGCGACTGTATTAGGTGCCTAAGCAATTGTCTTTTTTTTGATGAAAGCAGATATAGAACTATTGATTTGATAATGTCTAAAAAAGTAGCAATTGCTGAAAGTCAATGGGATATTTTTGAACTGGAAAACTTTTTTGTAACTAATCACTTAAGAAGTGCCCCTGTTGTTGATTCGGAAAATCATCTTGTAGGAATTGTCACAAGAAGAGATGCTTTGATTGCTCTACAAAAGTGTATGGAAGAAAGAGAAGAATATAAAAAAGATATTAAAACACCCGTAGAACTTAATATGAAAGAAAGAATTAAAATGATTGTAGATAGAGCTTAGAGTAGGATGAAACACGATAAACACGCGACACATTATAAAAAAAATAGTCTAAGTCTTTGGGGTGCAACTTCAATGGGCACTGGAGTTATGATTGGTGCCGGAATTTTTGCCTTAACAGGTCAGATGGCAGAGCTAAGTGGAAAATGGTTTCCAATTGCTTTTTTCGTAGCCGCTATCGTGTCCGGTCTCAGTGCCTATTCATATGTAAAAATGTCCAACTATTATCCATCTGCTGGTGGGATAGCCATGTTTTTGGAAAAGGCATATGGAAAAGGTACCATGACCGCCTCATGTGCCCTTTTAATGTATTTTTCTATGGTGATTAATGAAAGTTTGGTTGCAAGAACTTTTGCGACATACACTCTTCAACTTTTTGGCGGAAAGGAATTGGATTACCTAGTACCAGTTCTTGGGGTGGGACTCCTTCTATTTGCTTTTTTTATAAATATCTTGAGTAACAAATTTATTCAAACATTTTCTTTTTTTATGTCTTTCTTAAAAATTGCAGGTTTGTTAGTTTTGGCACTGGGAGGGCTATGGGCAACAGGTATAAATTTTGAGGAGATTATTAGTACAACAAATCGTAGTGATCCAATAGGTTTTTTGGGGGCAGTTGCACTCGGAATTTTGGGTTATAAGGGGTTTACGACGATTACAAATAGTGGTGGAGAAATAAAAGAGCCCCATAAAAATGTGGGACGGGCAATCTTGATTTCTATTATCGTTTGTTTGATTATCTACCTTCTAACTTCATTGGCAGTCTCTTCCAATTTGTCTGTTTCAGAAATTATTAAAGCAAAGAATTACTCTCTTGCGGAAGCGGCTAAGCCTGCTTTCGGGCAGACAGGTCTTTTGCTTACCGTCATTTTTGCTATCGTGGCAACAGTGTCAGGAGTTATTGCCAGTGCATTTGCTGTTTCACGAATGCTTGCAATGTTAACAGATATGAAGATTGTTCCTCATCGGCATTTTGGAATGCCTGGAAGTATTCAAAAACATACTCTTGTTTATACAATTTTAATTGCAATGTTATTAACCGTTTTTTTTGATTTAAGCCGGATAGCCTCATTGGGAGCTATTTTTTATATCATTATGGATATTGCTGTTCATTGGGGAGTTTTAACAAAACTCAAAGATGAAATAGGAGCAAATATTTTTGTTCTTTTAACTGCTATTATTGTGGATGTTATTATTCTAGGTGCCTTTCTCTGGGTTAAACTACAGCAGGATATTTTCATTCTTTGGGCGTCTCTAGTGGGGTTATTATTTGTTTTTGGTGGAGAATATTTGTTTATAAATAAGATTAAAAAAAGTGAGTAAAATTCATGCAAAAAAAGGTCATTGTAAAAGTCTCGAATGTGAGTCGGGTGTCTATTGTGGAGTTTTTTTGTAATTGGAAAGGATGAAAAACAACACTTTTACTCATCAGATTCAGATTAAAATGGAGAAAAAATGATTGATAAATATTTTAGCTGTGAAAAACCTTGTCATTGTTGTGAGACTCACAGTGATTGCAAGTTGATTGTTCTTACAGGAGGGCCTGGGGCCGGTAAAACGGCGGTATTGGAATCAGTCAGAAAAGAACTGTGCGAGCATATTGTTATTATGCCAGAAGCTGCAAGCATTGTTTTCGGGGGTGGCTTTTGGAGATTAGAAAGTATGAGTGCTCAAATGGCATCACAAAGAGCTATTTTTCATATCCAACGCGAAATGGAGAACCTTGTTAAAGGAGAAAATAAGTGGGGAATCGGTCTTTGTGATCGAGGAAGTTTAGACGGCCTTGCCTACTGGAAGGGAAGTAGAGATCAATTTTGGAATACTTTCAATACCAGTTTAGATGCAGAGTATTCTCGCTACAAAGCTGTAATTCATCTAAGATCGCCAAGTATCCATCAAGGGTATAATTATCAGAATCCTATTCGCATTGAATCCGCAGAAGAAGCGAGGTCAATAGATGAAAGGATACATGAGATTTGGAAAAAGCACCCCAATTATATGACTGTTGATGGCCAAGAAAGTTTTATAGACAAATTAGCTCTTGCGTATAACAAGATAAGAAAATATGTACCAGAATGTTGTGGAGATCACTTTAATGCAACATGAACATATTCATTAATATGCATAGAATTAGCATACCTCAATTTTTTACAATTATTTTTGTAACTTTAGCTTGGGCCGCTTGTTTTCCATTAATTGAATTAGGACATAGGGCCGCTCCACCTTTGAAATTTGCAGCGATTAGAAGTTTGATGGCTGGATTATCAATTGTTTTACCTCTCTTATTTCTTAAAAGATTACGAATACTAGATTTAAGTCTATGGAAAGGTTCTTTTTTTATTGCCATTACCTATACGGTACTTGGTTTTGGAGGAATGTTTCTTGCGGATGGCAGGGTTCCATCAGGAATAGCGACAGTGCTAACAAATACACAGCCTCTTATCACGGCTGTATTAGCATATTTTTTTCTTAGCGAAAAATTGAATAAGCGGAGCATTTTGGGATTATCAATTAGTTTTTTAGGGATTCTCTTTATTGCGTCTCAAAGCTTTTCAATCAACTCACTTTCCAGTAGCTTTATTGGTTTTTTGTTCATATTACTAGGTGCTTTCGGAACAGGAGCAGGCAATGTGTTTATGAAGAAGCTTGTACTCAGGCATGATCCTCTTACGTTGACTGGATTACAATATATTATTGGCTCTATAATTTTGTTCCCATTATCATATTTTGTAGAAACACATGCTCCTATAAATTGGCATCCATCTTTTTTTTGGTCTCTAGTTATTCTTGCAATTCCAGGGACTGCGATGGCAACAGTGTTTTGGATTTATTTGCTTAAAAAAATTGATCTAGTGAAGTTGAATATGTTTACTTTTTTAACTCCTGCTTTTGGCCTTATCATTGGCCATTTATTATTCAATGAAAAATACTTTTACAATGATGTCCTTGGGATAATCTTAATTTTAGTGGGGATTTTGTTAGCTTTTTTAAATTCTAAAAGAATGAAGCCAGAGTATTTACAATAAGTGATTACTGTTTGCGCATTATGAAAAAATTATATCAAAAAAAGAAAAAAGATTTTTATAACAGAAAGCAAGGTAAGTATTATGATTTGCATTATTGTCATTGCGATCTTAATAATTCCACTTCATCTACTTGCTTTTAAATTAATGGGAGCTTTGTTTTGGAAAATTCCTTAATGAAAAATATCTTGAAACTCATTTTAACAATTTCAGTTTTTAGCTTCTTTTTACATTTGATATGGGAATACGCTCAATGTATTCCATTTTTTAATCATGTGAAGCTTAAACCAACTCATCAAGCCATGCTTATAGCAACTTTAGGTGATGTTGTGCTCACTTATATTTCATTTGCAACTGTTTCATTTGTAAAAAAAGATTGTCTTTGGGCGATTAAGCCTTGGGATAAAAAAGTAATCTTCACTCTAATTATAGTAGGTCTAATTCTGAGCATTGGGATTGAAATTCGAGCATTAAATACAGGAAGATGGAGCTATTCTCCTCAGAACCCTCTTTTATTTAACACTATTTCTGTAATTCCTGTACTTCAGCTACTCATTCTTTTTCCGCTAACCTTTTACTTATCAAAAATATCCTTCGCTAAGCTTACTCGTTTATAGAGTCAGAACTTCCATAAATTCAATCCTTTACCTACCCCCCCGGGGTAGGTAAATAATACATATAAACCTGATTTTACTAGATTTTTATGCGTGGAGATAATATGGTGCATTATATTTTAAAAAATAATGGAGTTTCTATGATTACAAGATTTAGGATTTTTATAGGCTTTCTATGCTTACTACTTTCAGTTCAGTTAATGGCCGCTGAACGAAACTACGAGCTACGTGTTCAAAACATAACTAAGAACATTACTGGTGTTGACGTTACTCACGCTTTAGCAATAAATGGTAGTATTCCAGCTCCTACTTTACGTTTCAAGCTTGGTGATGAAGCAGTCATTAAGGTCATCAATGAAACAAATGAACCAACGACACTTCATTGGCATGGTCTTTTAGTTCCATGGAAGCAGGATGGACCTCAATTTGCAAATACTCTAATTATAGAGCCTGGAAAAACACATACTTTTCGTTTTCCAATAATTCATACGGGAACTTACTGGTATCACTCACATACTGAGCTTCAGGAGCAACGAGGGTTGTATGGAGCAATCGTAATTGAAGAAGATACGCCTAAGTATCAAGTGGATCATGATTACGTGTTTGTAATGAGTGACTGGACCAATGAAAAACCTTTACAAGTATTGGCTAATCTTAAAAAAGACGGTGATTACTATAAATATAAAAAAGACTTCTTACCATCAATCTTAGGTGCCATCAGACAAGGTGCAATTTGGGATTATATAAAAGGTGAATGGACTAGAATGGGGCCAATGGATTTAAGTGATGTTGGTTACGATGCCTTTCTAATAAATGGACAAATTAAATCAATGTTGAAGAATGTAAAACATGGCGAAAAAATCAGATTTCGGGTGATAAATGCATCTGCTTCTACATACTTTTATTTTAACATTGGAAATTTAAGAGAATTCAAAGTCGTATCTAAGGATGGTGTTGATGTTCAGCCCGTTAAAGTAAATGAGCTCCTTATTGGTGTTGCCGAAACATATGATGTTATTTTTGAAATGCCTCACCAAATGAAAATGTTTGAAGCAAAAGCAACTGCCCAAGACATTACTGGTTCAGCAAGCCTTATGTTTGGAATGGGTGACATGGAAATGGTTCCTATGAAGATGAAGCCAACTCCATATGGAATGGGTGATATGGATCATGGTGGAGGTCACGGTGATGACGATGGCCCAGGTGACGGTGATGACGATGGTCCAGGTGATGGTGATGACGATGGCCCAGGCGATGGTGACGATGACGGTCCAGGCGATGGACATGATCATATGGATATGAAAAGAGATGTTGAGAATAAAATGGAAGATGAGTTAATGATGTTTGGTGGAGATGATGACCACCAAATGCCAATGCCGAAAACTAAAAGACTTAACTATAAAATGTTAAAATCAGAAACTCCTACTGATTTTGATAAAAATTTAATAAGAGCACAGGTAATTGAATTAGAGCTTTCTGGTGATATGGAAAGATATAATTGGTATATCAACGGTAAACCATTCTCTGAAGATAAGTATATAAATATTAGAGAAAATGAAGTGATTACTTTTAAGTTTGTAAACAAAACTATGATGCATCATCCGATGCACTTACATGGTCACTTTTTCAGAGTATTGATGGGTCAAGGAAAGTTTGCACCTAAATTCCATACCGTTGATGTTGCACCAATGAAAACTGTAACAATTGAGTTTCATGCAAATGAACCTGGAATATGGTTTCTCCATTGCCACAACCTTTACCATATGAAAATGGGAATGGCTCGATTAGTTAAGTACGAAGGAATACAGCAAACACCAGACTTGATGAAAGATGAAGCTAAGTGGGGACCGCAAATGACCCATGATGACGACGCTTTCTGGAGAGGAGAAGCCAGTCTTTACTCGAATACTGCGAAACTAGAATTTGGAATGAATGCTGGACGCTATCAATTTGATATGGAGCTTGAAGTTGATGAATACGATATAGACAATTTTGAAGCAGAGGTCATGTTTAAGAGATATATTAACAGGTTTCTGTCTGTTGGGGCTGGAGCTGTAGTCGAAGATCAGAAAGTCTATGCAGTTCTTACTGCCGCTTATAATTTACCAGGTAATGTTGAGATGGAAGGCTATATCAGACATGATGGAAAAGCTGTCGTTAGACTTACTAAAATACTACCCATCACTGAAAGAATTAACTTGGATTTAACACCAGAGTTTAGCTTTAAAGATGACTTTAAATGGTCGTTTGATTCTGAACTTTATTATAATTACAACGAAAGAGTTAGCTTTGGAGTTAATTATAGGAGAGATGAGGATGGTGACGACTCTGTTGGTTTCGGTATCAAAATAAAGTTTTAATCAATAATCTAGGGCATGGCCTGACTATGCCCTTTCTTTCAAATACTTACACAACCATATAATTCTTAACATACCCCAGGGGGGTAGTTTACAGCGGAGAAAAAGTGTTGTATTTTCGGTTTATGTTTATGAAGTCTATCTTAATAACATTTATTTTGGTTTTTATGATTTCTTGTAAAAGGAGACCTTCAGATTTAACTTTCAAATCGAGAGATGAGCTAGTCAGAGGAAACCAGTTAATGACAGGGAAAGCTCCATTAAATTTTAAGTCATTGCAAAAATACATTTTAAAACCTAAATGTATGTCGTGTCACTCTGGCCCTGATGCTAAACCGATAAATGATCCAATTGATTTCTCAACATATGAATTAACTATGGTGGATCGCTTTATTCCCCTTTTAGTGAAAGGAAAACCTGAAAAAAGTAGATTATTCCTAAGTGTAGAAGATGGAGAAATGCCTGTAGAGGGAGTGTTATCAAACATTGAAATAGAGTTTATTAAAAAATGGATTGAAGCTTGTGCACCAAAAGAAACTTCGACCTCCATTCCTGATGATTGTAGGGATGGTGGGGACGATGATGACGGACCAGGTGATGATGATGACGGACCAGGTGATGAT
>TARA_R110002072_G_scaffold303140_1_pt1 | contig 137582 bp, 97 predicted proteins | sample TARA_R110002072 | Tara Oceans TARA_R110002072 (sample SAMEA4397118) | marine metagenome | biome: Polar Biome; feature: [SRF] surface water layer (ENVO:00010504); material: water (ENVO:00002006), including particulate matter (ENVO:01000060) such as... | depth 5 m
GCACCCAGACAATCTAAAAGAGATTGTCTGGGCCACCCTGCTGACTCGCGGCCTCTGTTGCAACCCATCGTTCGCCGCGACGACGCACGCACCGAGCTTAGGTCAGTGCGATAATGCAAAACCAGCCAGCAGCGACTATGGCCCAGGTTCGTAGATGCAACCGCTCTTGATGTTTCCCAAATGCAATCAACAGAAGTGATGCTGCAACGCTTGATAGCAGTGCAACCAATAACTGCAGGGTGAATGGGGCGAAAATTGAATCACGTGTTTGGATCGTTGTGCACGCGAACGCAGCAAACAAGATGATCCCTGCGGCAAAAATCGTGACAATGGCAATGCGACTTTGCTTTATAGTACGCCAAAGCAAATGCAACTTGGTATTGGGCAACGATTGAGATTGATCAACAGTGGACATCGGACGCTCCTTTGAATTTTGTGGTCAATCGATCGCTCAGCGGACATGAATCTCTGGGGCGCAGAATTGGGGAACAAAGCCGGCAAGCTGGGTCGTGACTCAGCAATTGCACGAGCACGCCATCAATTGTGTGCTGGGTCGCGACCCAGCCTGCGTCACTGCGACAGCGTCACCCGCCGGATGTAATTTAGACCGAAGTTTCAATCTTCATCAAGAGCTGAGGATGAGACCTCCGGTGCCGTTGGTACCCGGACAATCTAAAAGAGATTGTCTGGGCCACCCTGCGACTTCCCCCTGCCTCACGCTGTCCCAGAAAATAACGACTGTTGTCGGTTGTTATTCAGATTGCACTCGTTGTCGAACCGTCGGACGACAGATCAAACTCCAGTCGGGAAGTTGATTCTGACACCGTGACACGGAGCCTGGAATCGGTTCGATAGGCATCAGGGATCAGGTCGTCAGTTTGGGCGTTCGGCCGAGTTTCGCCTTCCTCATGCTCTTCGATCTCGCCGCCATCTTCGTCCGAATTAATTCCAGGAACCTTCATTGTCGTGCTGATAACAACTCGTTTCTCACCCGGAACTACACCGTACTCGACGCTGTCGAAATGTAGTCGAAAATAGCCGTCATCATCTGAAAGGCCATACGACTGGAGTCCAGTCTGGAGGTCTTCAACCATCACAACTGCTGATGAAACCGGCTTTCCGTCGAGCTTCACAATACCCTCAACGTCAACAAGCTCCAAGCTTGAATAATCGGCGGACGGACCTGTTCCACAGCCAATGGTTACAACTGCGGCCAGACAGGTCATCAGGAACAGGCGGAATGACATCGTTTTCCTTTTCATGGTTCAATTCATATTCGAATTCGAGCACCGGGAATCGCACGAGCAGCAAGGTGATCCCGGCTGATTGATCGCACACTACAGAGCAACGTATCGAGTGATCTTCGGCACTGTGCGTTTGGATTAATTGCGATGAGCCAGCGAATCAGAAATCGCCAACCAGTTCTTCTCCCTGAATGCTTCCCAGAGCCCTCAGAATACTAATATCGATGTTGTCCGACAGAAAAATGACGGAACCATCGGCCATGGCGAAGTGAGCCCCGCCGACGTGATAGCTTCCAAAGGTCAGTTCCATGATGACGCCAGGTGCAGAAAGATCGTTGACGCGGGTATTGATGCCCCAGTAGGCCGACCCTAGTCCTTCTGAGTATTCCGATCCGCCGGCATCACCAGGAGTGCAGTCCCATCCGCCAGTACTCGGTGAGCCGAACAGCCAGTAGTCCATTCCCTGACCGTCCTTGACGTAGTCGAGGTCAGTATAGCTTTCACCGATCATCAAGGTTGATGAGGTACCGTCAGTAATGTCACGAATGCGTGTGCTGCTGCATCCGTAGAACATTCCGTTCAACCCCGTCTGGTGTTCCAGTGCGATCGACGGGTGACCTGGCGGAATCGTACTGGCATCATCGGAAACGGCATTTGAACCGGACACTGCCCGATAACTGGTGGGAGTTCTCGCGGGAATGCCGCTGTTATCCACATGCTCCTTCACGGCCATGCTGGGACAACGGAATGCCGGAATCAAAGTGCCAGCCGCCACCTCGTTCGGTGAACCATCGGCACCCCAGTTTCCGAGCCCGGATTCCTGCCAGATGAGTGTGCTGTAGAGTGTGTCCTGATCCATCTGCGGCAGGATCATTGCTGACCATAATGTTTCCCGTTCGTCGAATCCAAATGGAAATGCGCCGACGATTTCATGGTAGTTGTGCATCGCCAGGCCTATGTTTTTCAGATTGTTTTTGCACGTCGACCGTCGAGCGGCCTCACGAGCCTGCTGCACAGCGGGCAGAAGCAATGCGATCAGGATGGCGATGATCGAGATCACGACCAGTAATTCAATCAGCGTAAACCCTCTTCGGACCTTCACAGTAATACCTCTCAATTGGACAAACGCCAGCCGATGAACAACGGGACTCTTCCGCCGGCTGACAGGGCAGAATTTCTCGTCCCACACGATGTGAGGCGTACTGTTGACAGCTCCCGTAAAGAATCTGTGAAGTGAGGATTCGCTTTTGATGCTTACCCACCGGCCAGACGTGGCAGAGGGACACGACAACCCCTCATTCGGGCATCTCTGATCGCTGGCCCGGATTATTCAGAGTTTGGGGATCCTGATGGCCTTTGGGGCCAGACCGGGCGTGCACTCAGGGTGATTTACGAAAGAGCAATAAGCGTGCGCTCGTTCATGTTCTGAATCATGATTTCTGCTTCGAGTTCAGTTCACTTCTCAGCAGGGATGCCATGAATGAAGTCGGCACGACAGAATGGGAATCACTCCGGACCGCCGGTGAGGCACTTGACGATCCGCGCACTCCGCAGTGTGGCCAGGTCCGGCCTGCGGGGTGGAGTCAGGCGTTGCGGTATTTCATGGACTCGGCGACGGCGAGTTCGTCGCAGCGTTCGTTTTCGGGGTGGCCGCTGTGGCCTTTCACGACTTTGAACTTCACCTGGTGAGTCGCCAGCAACTGGTCGAGCTGTCGCCAGTGGTCTTCGTTCTTGATCGGCTTGAGCTGTTTGCCTTCGCGGCGCTTCCAGCCGTTCTTCTTCCAGTTGGCCAGCCACTCCATGCAGCCTTTGGCGACGTAGGTGCTGTCGGTGACGACGAGTACTGTCGTGCGTCGGGTCAGCGCGTTCAGGCCGGAGATGACCGCCTGGAGTTCCATCTGGTTGTTGGTGGTCTCGGGGGCGCCGCCGGAAAGTTCTTTCTCCTGACCGGTTCGCATGTGTCTGAGGATACAACCCCAGCCGCCAGGTCCGGGGTTCCCGCTGCAGGCCCCGTCCGTAAACAGCATGATTTGAGCTTCGGTCGGCTCGGTCGATTCAGGCATGACTCGTCACCAGCGTGGCAGAGAGTCGCAAAAACAGATTCCGTCCGTGTGCCACTTCTGGCCTGGGAGAGTGCATTGCACACCTTTCGGCACTGCCAGGCAAGCTGACAGTGGCACCCGAGCCATGCATCGCCCGTCTTTCGGCACTGCCGGGCAGGCTGGCAGTGGCACCCTCCGGTCGGAGCGGGCTGGATCAGCGTTCGCGGTAGATAATTCGACCGCGACTCAGGTCGTACGGAGAAACTTCGACTTTCACGCGGTCGCCCGGCACGATTCGAATGAAATTCTTCCGCATCTTGCCGGCAACGTGCGACAGGACAATATGCCCGTTCTCAAGTTCAACACGGAACTGAGTATTCGCCAATGCTTCAACGACGGTACCTTCGACCTCAATGGCCTCTTCTTTGGCCATAAAACAACTTCCTCAATCACACAGTCAAAACAGGACGAGACAACAGATTCGAGACGGAGACACCCGTCCCAACAGCTCGGAGTAAGCTGAGCATTCTGGCGACACCGCGTTTTCATTGCCACCCTGAAACTATTGAGCTGGATGCCTGAATTGCTCAGCAGCCTCGCGTAGGTCAGGCTTTGCCTGACGAAGTCCTGAAGAGATGAACCACGGAAGTAACGGAAAAGCAGGGAAGGGCGCCGGCTGATTTCGTGTCTTTGGTGCGTTTCGTAGTTTGTGGCAGGATTCTGTCGGGCAGAATCTGACCCTGTCCAGGAGCCTGACCTGCACAACTCGCCCAGCGGAGCAGCAACGTGTTTGATCTGATAATTCGCGGCGGAACAGTCATCGACGGAACCGGAAGCCCTCGCGTCATGGCTGACGTTGGCATCGCGGGGGACCGAATTGCGGCGGTTGGATTGCTTCCCACTGATGCCGCGGCGGCAGAAACCATCGACGCGACGGGACTGATTGTCGCTCCGGGCTTCATCGACGTTCATAACCATTCTGACGGGTGGTTGCTCCGCGAACGAAACTTTGCTCCCAAGACGACTCAGGGATTCACGACGGAAGTTCTGCAGGCGGACGGCATCGGGTACGGGCCGATCAATCAGCAGACGGCTCGCGAGTGGCTGTTTTATCTACGGTCGCTCGACGGGCTGCGGCTCCAGGACTGGACCGGCTGGGAAACCTTCGAAGAGTTCATGGAGGCTCTCGACGGCCGTTCGGCTCAGAACGCGGCGTCGCACCTGCCGTACGCGAATATCCGGTCGATGGCCTGCGGTTTCGGGCGAGCGTCGGTCGACGATTTTCAGATGCGCGAGATTCAGCGGCAGATTCGTATCGGTATGGAAGCCGGGGGTGTCGGAGTGTCGGTCGGCCTGGATTATATCGTGCAGTGTTTTTCCACGACCGACGAACTGGTTGAAGCGATTTCCGTGATGGCTCCGTACGACGGACTGTTTGTTCCGCACGTTCGATACAAGAAAGGGCTGCTGCCGGCTCTGGAAGAAGCCGCTGACATCTGTCGTCGAGCAGGAGTGAGGCTGCACCTCTCGCACCTGAAAGCGCAGAGTCCCGAACAGACCGGGCAGGTCATGGAGTATCTCGACCGAACCAGCCGCGACGTTGACCTTTCGTTCGACGTCTATCCCTACCAGCCGGGTTCGACGATGTTGAATTACCTGTTGCCGTATGAGACGTGGGAGGACGGCCCGCTCGCCGCTCTGGCTAAGCTGTCCGATCCTGGTTTTCGAGCAAGATTCGCCGCCGGCCTTGATGCTCAGCGCGTGCCGCTCGACCGGCTGCAGATTGCGTGGTTCCCTGGCAAAGAGAATTCACAGTGGCAGGGGAAATCGCTTCGCGAGTTCGTCGACGCGTCGGGGCTTCCTGCCGCCGAGGCATTGCTTGACCTGCTCATCGAAGAGAGGCTGGCCGGACTGCTGGTCTTTGACGAGGGCGACGACCGGCTCGTTTACCCGTTTCTGCAGCACGACCTTTTCATGATGGGGACCGACGGGATCTACTGCAGCGATGGCCCGGTGCATCCGCGAGTCTTCGGTTCGGCAGGACGATTCCTCGGCCCACTGGTCCGCGATCTGAAACTGAACACACTGGAAAAGGCCGTCCACAAAATGACGGGCTATTCGGCCAAGCGTTTTCGTCTGCCCGATCGGGGGATCATCACCGAAGGCGCGTTCGCCGACCTGGCCATTTTCAATGCTGAAACGATCACCGATCACGCCACGTTTGCTGATCCTCGTCAGCGCACAACCGGCATCGAGACCGTCATCGTCAACGGTAAGGTGATCGTCGAGTCTGCCGAGCCGGTTGAATCAGCAGTTCCGCCAGGCCGATCGTTGAAAGCCGGGGCAACACGATCACCGCTGCTCAAGGGTAAAGCCTGAAACGGGGACTTCACCGCGCGGACGCTGTTCTGCAATCACAAAGACAACGCCGCTATCTGCCGCTGGCAATGACAATCCGGTTCAGTTCGGCTTGGATGAACTGGGGGCTTTTCGACCTCAGTCCCGATCATGACGCTCGAACGTTCTGTTGAAACCAGCTCCCAAAAAATTGAAGAGCAGTAATCTGAACAACAAAACAGAAAGACGAGGCTGTCTACGGGGGACAATGCAAGGCAAACGTCGTTCAGCTGTGTCACACGTGTCCGATCAGGCTCTCTGTTGGTTGTCGACTTTTTCTGTTCTTGAATATGGAGTGGCACAGATGACGGTTCTCACGCGCATTTCGAAGGCAAAGTTCAGCGGCGTCATGGCAGTAGCGGCAGCCCTGGCAATGACGACAAATTCCTGGGCCGAATGCTGTCGACATTACGGCACATCCTGCGGTGGAGTAGGAGGGTGCAACATCTTCTGCTGCAACTGTGATGGCGGCTGCAGGCGACCTGACGACCGGGAATACTGCAAGTCGGCGTACACTCTCTGCAAGATTAACCCGATTGGAAAAGTTACCGGCGGATGTGGTTTAGCCTACAAGGCATGCCTGGCCGCAGTCGAATCAGCAGAAGGCTGCGCCGATGGCGAAGAGGAAAAAAAGAGCCTCGCTGCTACACCGGACGATGTCGGAAAAAAGGGGCCACAGAAGGGAGCCGAATTGTTTCACGCCATTGACAGGAACGACGACAAAAAGATTTCGGCCAAAGAATTTGCCGCGCATGTCAATGTACATCAACGCATCATCCGTATGATTGATGCCGACAAAGATGGGAAGTTTTCAGCCGACGAGATTCACAAGCATCTTGGAGAAAGAGATAAGGCATACAAACCAGACGCCAACATTGTAGAAGTATCGGTGAAGGATTTCTGGCCACACGGCGGTAACCACGAGCATATCTTCAGCCAGTATGACACCGACAAGAGCGGTCACATTGACGCCACCGAAGCCGCAGAAGGTTCACACAAGTCGCCGAAAAAGGATGCCGAAAAAAAGCCCGCTAAAAAGACGGAATAATCGAGCCTGGCAGTTGCGATAGTCAGCTCGTCCAGAATCTGATTAAGGTTAATTGATCACAAGCGATCGGGCAGGGAGCCCGGTCGCTTGTCTTTGTATAGAGACCTTAAGACGCGACAGCAGTCTTTAATCGTGTTGCTTTATCCGTTAACCGGGAGAAATTCGGAACAACGTAATTGTTGCCGGCGTTGCGGTGTCGGTGGCCAGCGGGTAGACAATGTGTCGAGTTGCTCGGTCGGTCTGGCGGAGAGTTCCCCACGTCGAATGGTGTCGCCGTTGGAAATGCCGGCTGCGGAGCTCTCGTCCCGCGTCGACTTCTGGAAAGTCACCTCTCGAACGCGTTGTCTCATGGGCAATTCACGACGGAAGTCAAGTATGTTTCGAAGATCGTTAATCCTGATCGGTTCTCTGACGCTGGCTATGTTCGTCAGGATCGAGCCGACACCCGCTGCTGAAAGCTCCGAGCCGTTGTCAGAAAAACAGATCCAGCTTCTGAAAACCTTTGTCGACGAGTTTGTCGAGATCACGCCAGGCAAAGGGAAGTTTCCGGCGTCGTTTGTGATGGGGTCGTCTGGCGGGTCGGCTTCGGAGCAGCCGCCGACGAAGATCACGTTCAGGCACGAATTCTCGATCGCGAAGTACGAGGTTCCGCAGAATCTGTACGAAGCCGTCACGGGCAGCAACCCGAGTCGCTGGACGGGGCCGCGGAACTCGGCAGAGATGTTTGACTTCGGCGAGGCGAGGGAATTCTGTCGCCGGATCACGCTGCTGCTTCGGAAGGAAAAGCTGCTTTCGGACGACGAAGAAGTCCGTTTGCCGACCGAAGCCGAGTGGGAATACTGCTGTCGAGCGGGTTCGGCGACGCGGTATTCGTTCGGCGATGAAGCTCAGAAACCGGGCGATGCCGGTAAGATAGCCACACTGCTTGACGACTTCGGCTGGCACACCGGAAACGCGGCCGGAAACGATCCACCCGTCGGCGCCTTGAAGCCGAACGCCTGGGGACTGTATGACATGCACGGTTACCTGTGGGAATTCGTCGCTGACGACTGGCACGACAGCCATCAGGGAGCACCTTCGGACGGCTCGGCGAGGCGTTCGAAAGATCAGAAGTCTTCGCCCGTCGTCCGTGGCGGCTCGTGGATGGAAACGTTCGATCTGCTGACTTCTTCGGCAAGAAGAACTGTTCCTGCTGATTTTAAACGAGCTGATCTTGGTTTCCGCTGCGTGCGTGCCAAAGTGAGCAGGTAGGGTGGGTACTACCCACTTCGGGTATTCCAATTCGGTGTTGTTAGGTGGTGGGCAGTGCCCGCCCGACTGGAATTATCCGATTTAATGATTCGAAAGGGTTCAGCATGAAGAATTCATAACCGATGGGTACACAGCGAGCACGACCGATTCGATGGCGTGCTTATGACTTAAATCAGCTCCCAACGCTAGAAGTTGGCAGCACGACGTTTTCACTGCAGGATGAGATTTCATGAGTTCTGACGAGACAGCCAAACAGGACGCGGTCACCGAATCGGCAACCAGCGAAACCCCCACCCCCGAATCAGTTGCGACGGAGACAGCCGCCACCGAACCGACCGCCACCGAATCCACTGCTACCGAATCCACTGCTACCGAAACGGCTGCTCCGGCCCCGGAAGCAGTCGCCGAGCCAGCTGCCGTCGAAGCAGCCGCTCCCGCTGAAGAAAGTCCAGCGGCGCCGGTCGCAAAGAAAGTCCAGCTGAATCCGACCGGCGGCGAAGAGTTAAAGGCTGTCCCGACTCAGGATGAAATTTCCGCAGCGGCGGCAGAGACTCTCGTCAGTCCAAACGGGGACGCGGCTCCGCAGCCACCAGCCGCGCCCAAGGACGCCCCAAAGCCGGTCGAGATTCCGAAAGACGTTGACCTTGGCGACCTCGAGGCCGAAATCGCGGCGGCCATGAGTTCTGAAACGGAAGTGGCCGCCAAGGTTGTCAATGATCCGCTTTCGCAGGATCTGCCGGAAACCGGTGGTCGCAAAGAAGGCATCATTCAGTCAATCCACGGCGACGATGTTTTTGTCGATCTTGGCTGTCGTCTGCCTGGAGTGTTGCAGCTTCGCCAGTTCGAAGGTCAGGCAGCTCCGGAAGTCGGCAAGAAGATCAACGTGACGATCAGCAAGGTTGACGAAAACGAAGGCCTGATTTCAGTCAACCTGCGAGGCGGTCGTGCTCGTCCCGGTGGAAACTGGGACGAAGTCGAAAAAGAACAGATCGTCAGTTGTACGGTCACCGGCTCAAACAAGGGCGGGCTGGAAGTCCAGATCGGAAGCCTGCGAGGCTTTCTGCCTGCGGGGCAGGTTGATCTGCAGTATGTCGAATCGCTCGACCAGTACATCGGCCAGAAGCTCGAAGTCAAAGTCACCGAGGTGAATCCTCAAAAGAGAAACCTGGTCGTCAGCCGTCGAGCGTTGCTGATCGAAGCCCGCAAAGAAATGGAAGCGGAATTCTGGCAGAGCCTGGAAGTCGATCAGGAGTTCGAAGGTAAAGTCAAAACGCTCAAGGATTACGGAGCGTTCGTTGACCTGGGTGGAGCCGACGGCTTCCTGCACATCGGGCAGATTTCCTGGACGCATATCAAGCACCCGAACGAGGTGCTGACCGAAGGCCAGGAGATCAACGTCAAGGTCATCAAGATCGACGCCGAGAAGCAGAAGATCAGCCTGACGATGAAGGGGATGGGGCCAAATCCGTGGGACTCAGCCGCCAACCGGTACACGCCGGAAACGGTGATCTCTGGACTCGTGACGCGTGTCACCGATTTCGGAGCGTTCATCGAACTCGAACCGGGGATTGAAGGTCTCGTCCACATCAGCGAACTCGACTACAAGCGAGTCAACAAAGTGACCGATGTCTGCCGGGTCGGCCAGGAAGTGACAGCAAAGGTTCTCGACTTTGATCAGAATCGAAAACGAGTCAGTCTTTCACTGAAACAACTGAAAGAAGACCCGGCGATTGCTGAAGAGGCCGCCAGCATGGAAGCGCTGGCAAAGCTCAACGCCAACCGAATTCCTCGCGAGCAGCTCAAAGGCGGAATCGGTAAGCCAGCGTCAAGTGGTGGAGGTCTGTTCGGAAATCCTGGCGATTTCAATTAGGCGCGTCAGTATGAAATCCAAAGCCCGTCGCTCATCTCAGCGACGGGCTTTTTCTTTGGTTTTGAAGTCAAACCATCAATCAGTGTAGGCTGGGGCGTGACCCAGACCGGGAACATTGCTGGGACATGTCCCAGCCTACCTGACTGTCCGAGCTTTCAAATTCATATTCCATTGCTTTGACGTTCGGACGGCCTGCCGAATCATGTATTCCACTCGCGGACTGATCGCTGCCCTGGCTTTGTCCGCAATGTCGGTGGCGTTTCTGTGGCTGACGGATATCCCGTTGGGAGTTCCCGACGAGTGGACCTGGGAACGCATTTCGACGTCTGATGCTGGCCCTGAACTGGCACTCGGAGCGGCTCAGGCAGCCATTGCAGGCGTTGTCTACATTCTGATCGCCTGGTTGGGATCTCGACGAATTGCCAACTGCTCACGCCTCGAACTTGTCGGCTGGCTACTCGGAATTGTGTCGGTGGGATTCGGCTGGCTGCTCGCTGTGCAGGAAGCTCCACCGTCCGGTTGGCGACTTTCGAAGACGGCGTTCGTCCTGTACTACCCAGGCTCGTCCGGCTATTTCCACAAAGCTCGATACGACATTCCTGACACAGCCGAGTTCCTCCGTGGCTATGAAGACCTGATGGCGGAAGGCGACGTGCTGCATGTCGGGACTCATCCGCCCGGACTGTTCCTGCTTTATCGAGCCATGATTGGCCAGCTGGAACGTCGCCCCGCGCTCGCTGAGTTCATCGTCAGCACGGCAACGGAATCAATCACCGAAGCGTTCGGAATTGTCGATGCCAACCTGCGACGGACCGGCAAAGAACTGACGACAGCCGACCGTGCGGTCATCTGGCTGGCGACGCTGTTAACGCAAGCGTGCTGTGTTCTCGCGCTGGTGCCGATCTTTCTGCTGATGCGGCGTTCGCAATCACGGGAAACTTCCTGGCGAGTCGCCGCGTTCTGGCCGCTGCTTCCGGCGCTGGCCATCTTCATTCCGAAGTCGGATGTTCTGTTTGTTCTGCCGGCTGCTCTTCTGACCTGGGCATGGCTTTGTGCCGCGAGACGTCAATCGTTTTTGCTCGGCGCCGTCGCGGGAGCGATTGGGTGGGCAGGCCTGTTCTGCAGCCTCGCGTTTCTACCGATTGGGCTGATTGCCCTGGTGGCGTCGCAGTTCGATACGATCAAGCTGTCCGATGACCAGGCTGCTGACAAGCAGCCGCTCAAGGCAGTTCTGCGGAGATTGATGACGCCCGTCTTGCTGTGGAAGCCGTTGCTGGGTGGCGTCGCTGCCGTTGCCGGTTTGACGCTGATAGTTTTCCAGCTTTGCGAAATGAACCTGCTCAACGTCTGGATTCACAACTATCACAACCATGCCGGCTTCTATGCTCAGTTTGAGCGGACGGTGTGGAAATGGTGGCTCGTCAATCCGCTCGAACTGATCTTCGCCGCCGGTGTTCCAGTCATCTTTCTGCTGATTCGATCGGCAAAACGGGATCTTGCTACCTGGCGAACCGCTTTGCAGTATCCGTTACTCGTCAGCTTTCTGAGCGTCTGGACGCTGCTCTGGCTGAGCGGCAAAAACAGCGGCGAAGCGGCCCGATTGTGGTGTCCGTTGCTGCCGGTTCTGCTTGCTGTTGCGGCAGGCGGACTCGTGAATCCGGTTGTTTCATCCGACGAGTCGGGTGCCGAATCGACTGATGAAGAATCAATCAACGAACGGCGATGGCTCGTCCTGCTTTCCTGCCAGGCGATCGTTGGCGCTGCAACGGTCATCCGAGTCAGTGGGTTTCATTTCTGATGCCAAGTCGTGTGACGCCTCGGCTGCATGTTTAGTTTTTCGGCAGATTGTTAGGATGCCGACGTTCCGACGAGTCCGTCACCCGACCCACTGGTGATACTTCGTAATTCCGATGCACTGCCATACTTATGAGTGAAAACCGTTACAGACCAGGTGATTTCAGCTCGATCGACGACGCCATCGCGGCTCTCAAGCAGGGGCGAATGGTGATTGTGCTGGACGCTGACGACCGCGAGAACGAAGGCGACCTTATCTGCGCCGCCGAGACGATTACGTCCGAGCAGGTTGCCTTCATGTTGAGATATGGCGGCGGAGTTCTCTGCGTCCCCATCGACGGAGAAACGGCCGACCGTCTGCACCTGTCGCCGCTCGTTGAAGAAGGCGCCAACAGCACGGCTAACCGAACTCACTTTCTGACTCCTGTTGATCATATCTCTGCCGGAACGGGCGTCAGCGCTGATAACCGAGCGAAGACGATCCTCGCACTGGCGGATCCGAACGCTCGACACACGGATTTCGTCAAGCCAGGTCATGTCGACATTCTGCTTGCTAAAGACGGCGGTACTCTGAGGCGAGCTGGTCACACGGAAGCGACTATCGATCTGCTCCGCATGGCGGGGATGCGTCCGGCAGGAGCCATCATTGAAATCCTCAGTCAGAAAAACACCGGCATGGCCGACCGCGATGAACTTCGCGAACTGGCCATCAAATACGACATGCCGATGATCACGATCGACGACCTGCTGAGGTATCGTCGCCTTGGCGAGCGGCTGATCCATCGCGAGGTAGAAGTAAACATTGAGACTGGCCAGTACGGCAGCCCGAAATTCATCGCTTACAAAGTTGCTCACGAAGAACAGGAACCTCTGGCGATGGTGTGGGGCGATTTGTCATCGGTCGATGCACCGCTCGTCCGCATGCACTCGTCGTGTTTTACCGGAGACATCCTCGGCTCGCTGCGTTGCGACTGCGGAGAGCAGTTGCACATCGCCATGGCCATGATCACCAAAGAAGGAGCCGGTGCCGTCGTCTACCTTCCTCAGGAAGGACGAGGAATCGGACTCACGGCCAAACTGAAAGCCTACGAGCTTCAGGATCAGGGCTACGACACGGTCGAAGCCAATCACAAACTCGGCTTCAAATCCGACCAGCGTGACTACATGATCGGGCTTCAGATTCTGAAAGACCTCGGCCTGAAGAAGATTCGGCTGCTGACAAACAATCCGAAGAAAACGGAATCGTTCGAGCAGACCTGGGATCTGAAAGTGGTTGAGCAGGTTCCGCTGATCGCTCCGCCCGTCAAGCAGCGTGAGCATTACATGGCGACAAAACGTGACAAGATGGGGCACCACCTGCCCAATGACATTGTTGTGGAGAAGCCAGAGTAACCCGGTTCTGGCCTTGAAACGGTGCCCGCTGAAAACGTCCCGTCCAGCCAACGGAAACTGCACGTTGAACCGCATCCCCGACGACATGGTCTGCCCCGTCTGTTCATCGCCGCTGGCGGTATCGACCGAATCGGTTTCGTGTGCCACGTGTTCGGTCAACCATCCGATCATCAATGGGATCCCGCGATTCGTTGAGCAGGAGCATCTCGCCAGTTTCGGCCTTCAATGGAACCGGTACGAAGTCGCTCACGACGACGAAGATCGTGCGACGTTTGAAGCGAAGACCGGGTTCAATCTTTCCGAACTGGCTGGCCAGAAAATTCTCGACGCCGGTTGCGGCGGCGGCCGCTACTGCAAAGTTGCCGCCGAAGCCGGTGCGTCAGTCTTCGGAGCGGATCATTCCTCAGCCGTCGAAAAAGCGTCGAGCCTTTGCAGTCACCTGGAAAACGTTCGACTGGTACAGGGCGATCTGAAGAAGCTGCCATTTCGGGAAGAGTCTTTCGATCTAGCCTTCTCGATCGGAGTCATGCACCACGACAGCGACACTCGAGCGGTCTTTGATTCGGTCGCCAGGATGGTGAAGCCTGGTGGCAGGATGGCCGTCTGGCTTTACCGGCTGAACACCTGGCCGCAGGAAGTGCTCAACAACTTTCTTCGTCGCCGCAGCACAAAGATGACTCCTGAAAAACTTGAGCCGTGGTGCCGGGTCGGAGCATTCTTTGGCGGCATTCCTCTCGTGAAGCAGTCGCTGAGCAAAATAATTAACTTCAGCACGCATCCCAACTGGGAAAACCGAGTCTGCGACACCTTCGACTGGTACGCCCCCGCTTACCAGTATCACCACACGACGGAAGAACTGAGCACCTGGTTTCACGACGCCGGCTACGACGATCTGGTCGTTCTGCCGCCGGAAAAGACCGGAGCGTTCTACCGGTGGGCCTGGCGGAACAACCTCATCATTGGCAGCGGAGTTAATATCCAGGGCCGCAAACGCGATTTCTGAAACGGCGAAACCCTTTGCCGACCGGAACCGCGCGGTGCTCGTTCCAGTTTGCTTATTTATTCCTCGGAGAATTCGTCAATGTCCGACTCGCAAATTCCTCGCCGTAACTTTCTTCTCGCAGCCGGCTGCGGTCTCGCGTCAACGGGTGTGTTGAGCAGCCGAATCGATGCGGCTGACGCGTCGGCAAAGAATTCGATCTGTGTTTTTACCAAGCCGTTCAACTCGCTGACCTTTGACGAGCTGGCAGACCGCATCGCCGAACTCGGCTTTGACGGTGTCGAAGCTCCCATCCGGGACGGCGGACACATTGAACCGGCAGCCGTTGCGGACGAGCTTCCCAGACTGGTCGAAGCGTTGAAGAAACGCAAACTCGAACTCACGGTCATGACGTCGGACATCAACGACCCAGATGATCCACTCACTGAGAAAGTTCTCACAACGGCGTCGGAACTCGGAGTTCGTCGATACCGAATGAAGTATTTCAAGTACGACTTCAATCAGCCGATTCTGAAACAGCTCGACGAGTGGCGGCCTCGTTTCAAAGATCTCGCCGCCATGAACAGGCAATTCGGAGTGACGGCTCTCTACCAGAACCACGCCGGTCGGAATTATCTCGGAGCCTCGCTGTGGGATATCCGCCGGATCCTCGATGGAATCGCGGTGAACGAAATCGGAGTCGCATACGATATTCGCCATGCATCCGTCGAAGCCGGGATGAGCTGGCCGGTGACGTACCACATGATCCGTCCGCACATCGAAACGGTCTATGTGAAAGATTTCGTCTGGGACGGTGCGAAACCGAAGAACGTGCCGCTCGGAGAAGGCAACGTCAGTGCCGACTTCTTTCAGATGCTGAATAAGTCAGGCTTCAACGGTCCGGTTTCGCTTCACGAAGAGTACCTCGATCATCGAAAGCCAGAGCTTGTTCCGGCACACCTGGCGGCGATCAGGGACGACCTGACGACACTCAGGAAGTTGCTTGGCTGAAAACTAATTTGCGTGAGAGGCGACGGTCAGTTGTTGAAGTTTTCCCGTTCGCTACCGTCTCGAGTGCACATGGCTTTCATAATTCGGAAGTCGATTGTTTTTGACACCGACTTCGTCGAACCGTCACAAAGTGCAAAGTTGACGCTGTCACGGTGCCATGCACCAAAGCCAAAGAAGTGGCCTGCAGGCATTGCGTTGAGGTAGGTATCCATGGTTGATGGAGCCGCCGAAGGGTTGGCTCCGTCCGGTCCCCAGTCGGGCCGATTGTCGTTGTCGTCGTCGGCGAGTCTGGTCAGGCCACTGTTACCGTCGCCCCAGTAGCCGAACATGCTTTCGCCGAAACAGATGGTGTTGGATTCTCCATCGCGGATGTCTCGGAAGCTGACCGAACTGTCACGATAAAGAATGCCGTTGGTGGTTGGGCTTCCAGCGGCCGCACCAGGTGCTGGGCTGGTTCCAGTGTTACCTCGGTAAGAGAGGTAGGCATATCCCCCGGTGTTTGGTCCAGCGACCGGAGCTGGTCTTGCATTCGGATAGCTGCGACTTGGGCAGAGGTAGGTTGGAATGACCAGCTGGATGGCCTGCTGGTTATTGGTGGATGTGTCTTTCTGCTCGTTGAAATTCACATTCGCCGTTGCCGCTCCCACTTCATTCAGAATGAACGCGGCCCAGCCCCAGTCTCCGCTGTAAGTCCAGTCGGGAATGTTGACCTGCGGAATGGCGCCGCCGCTGGCAGTACTGGGCACTCCCAATGGAATAATGGCAGGTTCTGGCAGCGTAATACTCAGAGCAGGTGCATTTGGGTTACTGATGATCCCTGACGGAAACGTGCGGTGCGTTTCGGCATAATTGTGCGTCGCCACAATTATCTGATGCATGTTGTTCAGACATTCTGACCGTCTCGCGGCTTCACGAGCATTCTGAACGGCAGGCAACAGCAACGCAGCCAGAGCGGCGATGATCGCGATCACGACCAGAAGTTCGATCAGAGTAAACCCCGTTCTCGCCTCGTGACTTCTTGTCTGAACACTTCGTTGATTCATCTGGCCTGCACTCCAAATCGAATTCGCTGCGTGATTACTTCCTGGACGGAGCCATTTCGCTCCACGCCGCATTTGTCGTCAGAACTGTCCAAAACATCGGGAAAGGACAAGTCGATCAGACTATCACCTCACTTCTGTGGTTGCAATTCGCCTCCTGAACTGTTCAGGCTTAAGGCTCCGTCAGGAAGCAGTTCACCCGCCAGTCAGCAGCTTCAGGATTCCGGCGTTCGCTTCCGGGAACGATAATCCCCGCAGTCCATCCACAGATTTCCACTCGAATTCGTTGGTTAACTGTGGCATGTTTCGAACAGGCTCGTCAGAAACTTCCTTGACCCGACAAAGCCAGAAGTGCAAATCAACGCGGCCATGATCATATTCATGGTGGATGCGGTCGAGGAGACGCTCGGCAGTCACTGAAAGGCCGGTTTCTTCGAGGCATTCTCTGACGGCGCAATCTACAGAGGATTCTCCAGGCTCGCATTTGCCGCCGGGGAATTCCGCAAAGCCTGCCAGAGCCTGTCCTGCTCGTCGGGTTCCGACGAGGAAATGGCCATCGAATTCGACGATCGCGATGCCGATCTGTTTCTCAACTCGGTCAGTCATCTGGAGAATTTCCGGTAATCTGGTCAGGCAACGCGTTGTGGCAACGTGGGAATCTGTACCTGCGGCTTGCTGGCGTTTGCAAATTGTTTGCAGGAAATTCCGATCACGGGCCGGATTGTTCAACGGAGACGTCGGATTTGCCGTACAGCGACCCACGAACTAAAGTCGTCTTCGGCGCGTTTTGATGCTTGATTCTCTCGCGTTCTCATCACCCGATTCACCTGGCATAGTCTGAATTTTACACGGATGTCACTTTCGATCCGCAACCTGAAGAAGAGTTATATTGAACCGGGCGGGCGTCGTCTGCCAATTCTCAATGTCGACTCGTTTGATATTGCTGACGCTGAGCAGGTCGTTCTGATCGGCTCGAGCGGCGGCGGCAAGACAACCCTGCTGAACGTCATCGCTGGCGTGACGACGGCTGATTCCGGTCAGGTCGTTATCGACGGCACGGATGTGACGAAGCTGCCCGAGGCTGGCCGCGATCGATTCCGAGCGCTCAGGATCGGCTACGTTTTTCAGACGTTCAATCTGCTGCCAGCTTTCACGGCTCTGGAGAATGTGCTGCTCGGCATGAGCTTCGGCGGTTGCAAGGCGGACCGCCCCCACGCTCGCGAGTTGTTGAAACGGGTCGGGCTGGAGCATCGGCTCAATCATCGTCCGACAAAACTTTCTGTCGGAGAGCAGCAGCGAGTTGCTGTCGCGCGAGCACTCGCCAACCGACCGTCGCTTCTGCTGGCGGATGAACCGACTGCCAATGTCGATACTTCCAATCAGGACAATATTCTGAAACTGATCCGTGAAGCGTGTACTGAAAACGGTGTCTCACTGATGCTGGTGACACATTCAACCGACGTGGCTTCGCAGTTCGACCGGATCGAAAAACTCAGCGATTTCAACAGACCGGAGGCCTCAGAATGAACCTTCTGGTCATTGCGTTTAAAAGTCTCAGACAGCGAGCATTGTCATCGTCGTTGACGGCGTTGAGCGTCGCGCTCGGCATCATGCTGGTTGTTTCCGTGCTGGTGATTAAGTCTGTCGTTGACGACACGTTTACGCAGCGCAGCGTCGGTGTCAGTCTGTTGGTTGGTCCGCGAGGCAGCGATCTGGGCAACGTTCTCAGTGCCGTTTATCGAATCGGCAAGCCGAGCGAAAATCTGCCGTGGCGAGTTCTGACTGAAGACCTTCCCGGCAGGGCCATGCGACTTACCGGAGTGAAAGATCCTTCTGACATCATCGAATGGGCCATTCCCATGACGATGGGAGACGTCACGGAAGAAGGGACGTTTCCCGTCGTTGGTACGACTCCGAAGTATTTCAAAGTTGAGTACGCGTCCGGTCAGAAGTTCCGGAAGAAGGGCGAGCTGCCGGTTAACCCGTTCGACGCGATGATCGGGTCGCGAGTCGCTCGCGAAAACGGCTGGGATGTCGGTTCGCAGTTCTCACTGATTCACGGCGGCGCCGACGGACACGTTCATGATGAGAAGTTCACAATCACCGGCGTGCTGGCTCCGACCGGAACGGCCAACGACGGCACGGTATTTGTCAATATCGAAGGTTTCTTTCTGATCTCAGGGCACGAGAAGCCGCCTGAAGAAGCGATTCAGCGACTGAAAGACTTTGGCTTTGAAGTGAGTGCCGAGCAGGAGGCGGCGATTCGGGAAGCGACGAGCGGTCACGATCATGCCTCGCACGATGATCATGGGCACGAGGGGCACGAGGGGCACGATGATCATGGGCACGAGGGGCACGATCACGGGCATGCACACCACGGAATTCCCGATGACCTGAAGGAAGTATCGTTCATTCTGGTCCGGACAAAGACTTCGCTTGGCTCGATCATGCTGGCCTCTGAAATCAATGAAGGCATGCGGGCTCAGGCGGTCAACCCGATTCAGGTCATCAGCAAACTGATGAAACTGTTTGTCGGCAATACTCAGAAGCTGCTGCTGTTTCTGACGGGGTTGATTGTCGTGGTGGCGGGGATCGGAATCTTTGTGAGTATTTACAACTCGATGTCCGACCGCAAACGCGAGATCGCCATCATGCGGGCGTTAGGGGCGAGCCGCGTCACGGTCTTCTCGATTATTCTCGGCGAGTCTCTGCTACTGTGTGTCGGCGGGGGAACTCTTGGCCTGCTGATGGGACACGGGCTGGTTGTCATCGCGGCTCCGCTTGTCGAATCTCAGGCCGGCATCGTCGTGAATCCGTGGAGTTTCGATGCGATGGAACTCGTGCTGTTCCCCATCCTGATCGGCATGGCCACGCTCGTCGGATTTTTGCCCGGACTGACGGCCTACCGCACCGACGTCGCCGACGCGTTGAGCGACTGATGGGAAGAGCTGTCAATTTTCCGCAGAGTGTTCAACCGGCAGCACTGAGCCGCCTGCGAACCGGGATCCGGAATTTCTCGGCAGGTTTGGTTGCGACGACTGACATTCTCGACCGGATTCATAAGAATGCCTCTCGCGGGTTCGAACAGCGAGCTTCGCCGCAGTTCTGAAAGTGGCCTGCAGACAAAACACGCGCATTTGCACGGTTCTTCTGAAACTCCCGTCCTGTTACGCAAAGTCCAGTCGAGATGAAAATTCGCAAACTGCTCGTCGCCAACCGTTCCGAAATCGCCATCCGAGTGTTTCGGTCTGCCTACGAACTCGGCATTAAAACCGTCGCGATTTACGCTCACGAAGATCGCTTTGCGCTGCACCGTTTCAAAGCGGACGAAGCCTACCAGGTTGGTCAGACCGGCGAGCCGATCAAGTCATATCTCGATATCCCGGGCATCGTTTCGCTCGCGAAGCGGATCGGCGTTGACGCGATTCATCCGGGATACGGCTTCCTGTCCGAAAACCCTGTCTTCGCTCAGGCGTGTGCCGATGCCGGAATTATCTTTGTCGGACCATCGGTCGATGTTTTGAATCGACTTGGCGACAAGACATCCGCGCGTGAAATTGCAAACGCCGCGCAGGTTCCCGTTCTTGGCGGAAGCGCCTCGGCAATCAAAGAAGTTGGTGAGGGACTTGAAACCGCGCGATCTCTGGGCTTCCCGATTATCCTCAAAGCGGCTCACGGCGGTGGCGGTCGCGGAATGCGAGTGGTCCAGAGCGAAGATCAGTTTGCGACATCGCTCGAACAGGCTCAGCGCGAATCGCTTTCGGCGTTCGGCAGTTCCGATATCTTCGTCGAAAAGTTCATCTCTCGTGCCCGACACATCGAAGTGCAGCTGCTGGGTGATCAGCATGGAAATCTGCTGCACCTCTACGAGCGAGACTGCTCGGTCCAGCGTCGGCATCAGAAAGTTGTCGAAATCGCCCCGGCTCCGAATCTCGATCCGACCGTGCGGCAGGCACTGTGCGACTCAGCCGTCAAAATTGGTCAGTCGGTTGGGTACTCGAACGCGGGAACGGTTGAGTTTCTTGTCGACGCCGACACGAATAAGTTCTTCTTCATCGAGGTCAACCCGCGAATTCAGGTGGAACATACGGTGACGGAAGAAGTCACCGGGATCGACATCGTCAAAAGTCAGATTCTGGTGGCAGGTGGCACGCCGCTCACTGATCCCGAAATTGGATTGCCGAATCAGGATGCCATCTCGACTTCCGGCTTTGCGATGCAGTGTCGAGTCACGACCGAAGATCCGTCGAATGGTTTTACGCCAGACTACGGACGGATCACTCACTATCGATCAGGCAGCGGAATGGGCGTTCGGCTTGACGCCGGGTCGGCCTTTTCGGGGGCCGCGGTTTATCCGTTTTACGATTCGATGCTGGTCAAAGTGACCGCTCGCGAGCGCCGGTTCGGACAGGTCATCAAGCGAATGGATCGCGTGCTGGCCGAGTTCCGAATTCGCGGCGTTAAAACAAACATCCCGTTCCTGCTCAAGCTGCTTCGGCATCAGACGTTTATCGACGGGCTGTGCACTACTCGATTTATTGATGAGCATCCCGAACTGGTCGACATTGCTCAAAGAAAGAATCGAGCTCAGAAACTGCTCAGCTATGTCGGGCATGTCATCGTCAACGGAAACGAAACCGTTGCCGGTCGCGAAGTTCCGACACGAAGAACTCCCGCTCCGGTTCCGACGTACGATTCTTCCCAACCGTTGCCGAAAGGAACCCGAGACCGCTTGAAGGAACTCGGCCCTGTCAAATTCGGCCAGTGGGTTCGCGAGCAGAAGTCTCTGCTGATTACCGATACGACGTTCCGCGATGCTCATCAGTCGCTGTTGGCAACACGGGTTCGAACGGACGATCTGGTAAACATTGCCGAAGCGTACTCACGCCTGGCGCCGGAGTTCTTCTCGCTGGAAATGTGGGGTGGAGCGACATTTGATACGACGATGCGGTTCCTCAAAGAATGCCCTTGGGAACGTCTCACAAGAATGCGCGAAAAGTGCCCGAATATTCTGTTTCAGATGCTGTTGCGAGCTTCGAACGCCGTCGGCTATACGAACTACCCGGACAACGTTGTGCGAGCGTTTGTCAAAGAAGCTGCTGACGCCGGGATGGACGTCTTCCGGATTTTCGATGCACTCAACTGGGTGCCGAATATGCAGGTCGCGATGGACGCCGTTCTGCAGACTGACGCAATTTGCGAAGCGTCGATCTGCTACACGGGCGACATCACAAATCCAAAACGTGACAAGTATTCGTTGAAGTATTACGTCGACCTGGCGAAGCAACTGGAAAAAATGGGAGCCCACATTCTGGCCATCAAAGATATGGCCGGATTGTGCAAGCCTGCCGCCGCAACCCGGCTGGTCAAAGCGCTGCGTGACGAGATCGGGATTCCAATTCACTTCCACACGCACGAGACAGCCGGAACTCAGATCGCGTCGATTCTCAACGGCGCCGATGTCGGACTCGACATTGCCGACGCCGCAATGGCGCCGCTGTCTGGCGGAACGTCGCAGGTCAACCTTAACACACTCAGTGAAGCGCTGCGGTTTACCGATCGGGCGACGGGACTTGATTCCGAGCACATCGATTCGATCGCTGACTACTGGATGGCTGTTCGAGAATTCTACAAGCCGTTCGAAAGTATCGGTCTGCCTGGAACAGCCGACCTCTTCAACCACGAAATGCCCGGTGGCCAGTACACGAACCTGTATCAGCAGGCGCGAGCGTTGGGGCTGGCCGATAAATGGCGGGACGTCTGCCGGATTTATGCCGACGTGAATCGGTTGTTTGGCGACATCGTCAAAGTGACGCCGACCTCAAAAGCGGTCGGCGACATGGCGTTGTTCATGGTCGCCAACGATATTTCTGCCGATGACGTGCTGAACGGTGAGCGGGAGTTCTCGTACCCCGCGTCGGTTATCGATCTGATCGGCGGAGCGATGGGGCAGCCACCTGGCGGCTTCCCGGAACTGGTCAAAGAACGCATTCTGAAAGGAGCTGCTTCCTTTGATGGCCGCCCTGGAGAAACACTCCCGGATGCCGACTTCGATGCGGAAGCCGAGAGTCTCAAGAAACTGCTGGGGCGAGCACCAACCTCTCGCGAGGTCGTCACGTCGGTTCTTTATCCTCGCGTGTTCGAAGATTTCGCGAAGCACCAGATTCAGTATTCGGATACCAGCACGTTGCCGACGCCGGTCTTCTTCTACGGTCTTGAAGCCGGGGAAGAAATTGCCATCAACATCGAAAAAGGGAAAACGCTCATCGTTCGATACCTGACGACCGGTATTCCTCACACGGACGGTCGCCGATCGGTCTTCTTCGAGCTGAACGGTCAACCTCGCGACGTGCTTGTGATGGACCATTCGCATGAGCCAGACGTTGCAGCTAATCCCAAAGCTGACACCAACGATCCGAAACAGGTCGGGGCACAGATGCCCGGTATGGTGGTTACCGTCGCGGTCGAGCCGGGGGCAAAGGTGTCGAAGGGGCAGAAACTCTTCACGCTGGAAGCCATGAAAATGGAAACCACGGTCAGCGCCGACGCCGACGGAGTCGTGGCGGATGTCCTTGTTAAAACTGGCAGCCAGGTAGAAACCGGCGACCTGATGCTGACCTACCAGTAAACGGCATTTTCCCGCTGAGTGTTACCGCCTGAAGATCGGCAGCTGGTTGTTCGGGATCTGCAGGATGATGCACGCAACATGGCTTGGCTCCTGAATCCAAACAAAAGCGTGGGCGTGGCTCGGCATGATGCCTGTGTCAACCGCCTGGATGGTCTCGGCTGCCGGTTGTTTATTCCAAGGACGAAGGCTCGACTGTTTCCTGGTTCGATGTTTCGTCTTCGGTAGTCCCCGGCGGCTCGGATGTCGGAGCTTCGGATGCCTCAACTGAGATGTCCTGAGTTTCTTCGGCGAGGGGTTGTGCGCCGTCGAGATTGTCGAGTGCTTCGTCGATGGCCTTATCGAATTCGTCGGCGAAGTTGATCTCGGGAACTTCAGCGGGAACTCCGGCTTCATCAGCGGTTTTGGTGACAGCTTCGATGAAAGCTCGCAGTTCGTCGTCGGTGAGCTTCTCTTTGAACTCTCGATTTCCGTCAGGCTTCTTTGTGCTGATCATGTCGAGAACGGCTTCGCGTTCGGCCTCGGGGATCGAGTTATCGATCACGCCGCGTGAGAATCGCTGGATGGCGATGTCGGCTGCTGTTTTTTCTTCCTCGTCGAGTCCCGAGTCGCGGATATAGACGCGTTTGACGAACAGCGAAACACCGGCCGGCAGGATGGGACTCTCTGAGAGTTTTTTGAAGATGGCGCCGACCTGTTCGAGTTCGAGTTTCCCATCTTTGAATTGTTGCCCGATGTCGTCGATGCGATCGTGCATGCGTTTGCGTTGATCGTCGGGAACTTCGAGTTCGTTCAGCCCCTCCTTCATCGCGGCGACGGCGATGTCTGTGCCGAATTCACGAGCGTTCTCAGCGATCCAGAGCCCACCAACGACAGCGGCAATCAGTCCCAGAACGACGATGACTCCGCATCCAATACCCGCGATCGCGCAGCCGCTGAGTCCCTTCTTCTTAGGGACAGCATCTTCGTCGAACGATTGAAACGGATCTGGTTCTTCGAACGGGTCTGGCTGAGACATGACAGTTTTCGATTGACTGAAGGGCGGGGCTGAGTCTGAATCGCGTCGCGAGGGTAGCGCCGATTCATGCACGATACGGCGATGGTCTGAGGATCTCCAGCAATTCGATTACGACATGGCTCCACTCATTCAGTCGTCCGATTCCGAGATCACTCCCTGACGACTTCCGCATGACGCCACCCGTGGGCGAACAGAGACGGCTCGCGGGCTTTTCCTGGTCACCTTGTCTGTTGGCAGGAAGGTGGTCCATGCTTTGTATGCTTCCTGGTCTTCCAGATCGCTACGGTCATTAGAATCACCTCATGTTGAGCAACCGGTATAACCGATAACGGTGATGAGTGCCTCGCCAGGCGAACTTTGCGCGAAGGTTTGCGGCATGAGGCGAGCAGGAATCTGCCAGTTCAACCGAACTAAATACTCACATTGCGATCTGATCTGGAAGGAATTGAAACAATGAGAAGACTCTTTTGGTGCCTGACGGCCCTGGGAGCGCTGACTCTGCCGATGTCGGCAGGTGTCGCGCAGGAGCGAGCGCCGTCAAACAAATATGAGCAGCCGACTCAGAAGCCCAGCGCTTTAAGCCGTCTCAATTTCCTCAGCCGCAGTTCTGAAAAAGAAACAGCCGCGCAGAACGCAACGCCAACCAGCGATGCCAATGGCGGCGGGATTCTGCGTTACCAGCGGAATCGACCGGCAGACCAGGAGCAGCCGGCTGAGCGATCCACGACTGGTCTGCAGAATTACCATCGAGAACTTTTCGGCACGGCACCTCCGCCAGTTGGAAGTTCTGCCTACGCGCCGGCTCGACAGTTGTCGGCAACTCCGGGTAGTGCCTCGTCGAAACAGGACAGCCCCTTCCGTGACTCAGCGGTTCGACCAGCTGGCGCGACGCAGTCTGGGACAAAGGACTCCGAAATCATCCAGGCTGGTGGCTCTGGTACGAAGCAGACTCCCGGTGGAATTGTGCAGGCCGATTTTGCTCGCAAGCCTGGAATTGCCGAACCGATTAAACTGACAAGCGGCTCAAGTGCTGCTCCACTTTTGCCGGGCGGCCCAGGCGGCCCGCAGGCAGTCCTGAACAGCCCGCTGCTGGATCCCGAACCGGCAATCGACACTCGTCTGCCGGGGCGAGCAACTCAGGTGGCACCGGCTTCCGGGCCGGCTGGTGGCTTTGTCAACTTCACGCAGACCGCTCCGCACATCGAAACTCGATGGACCAAACAGTCTGACATCAATGTCGGACAGTCGTGCGAGCTGATGCTGACGGTCAAAAATTCGGGCGAAGCAAACGCGTCCGACGTTGTGGTTGATGTCTTTTTTCCTCGCACCGTTCGTCTAACAGCAGCCAGTCCAAAGCCTGCCGCAGCTGAAGCTTCAGTCGTCTGGGAATTTCCATCCCTTGACGCTGGCGAGGAACGTGAAATTCACATCACGATGATTCCGAGCCAGCGTGGCGAACTGACGGCAAACGCCAACGTTCGATTCTCTACAGCCGCAACGACGCAGCTGGCTGTTGAGGAGCCAATGCTGAAACTCGTTATGCAGGGGCCGAAGGAAGTCATGATGGGCGAGCCAGCTTCGCATGTTGTGACGGTGTCGAATCCTGGAACGGGCGTCGCTCACAACGTTACTCTTGAAGTCAACATTCCCGAAGGGCTGGAACATCCGAAAGGCAAACGCCTGAAGATGGAACTCGGCTCGGTAAATCCTGGCGAACAGCGCAGTGTTCGACTTTCGCTGACCGCCGTCGCTGGTGGTTCGCAGAATGTCAGCGTGATTGCTACTTCCGGAACTGAACTTCGCCAGACTGCCAACGCTGCCGTGGCCGTCCTGGCACCGAGCCTGAATCTGGATGTCACCGGTCCGGCTCTGCGATACGTCGGTCGCGACGCACGGTACTCACTGAATCTGGTCAACGACGGACAGGCCGTCACCAATAACGTTCGAGCAATGTATGTTGTTCCGAAGGGCTTTGAGTATCTTTACGCGAGCCGAGGCGGCAAATACGACGAGACGACCCGGACTGTTTCCTGGTTTGTGGGCAGCGTCAGTCCGAAAGAAGTGATCGAGCTGAGTCTGAAGCTCAAGCCGATCGAACCTGGCGAATTCAATCATGTGGTTCGAGCTGTGTCAGAACACGGAGCCATCGCCGAAGCCAATGTCGCCACCAGAATCGAAGGTACGGCATCGCTGGTCCTGGAAGTCCTGGACCTCGACGATCCCGTCGAAATCGGTCGCGAAACGGCTTACGAAGTGCGAGTCCGCAACGAAGGCTCGAAGGAAGCTCAGAACGTCGGCCTGTCGTTCGAACTTCCGACCGGCGTCAAGCTGATCAATGTCAAAGGTCCCACTCAGCACATTGCTGAAAGCGGTCTGGTCGTCTTCAAAGCTCTGCCTGCTCTGGAACCTGGCAAGACCGCCATCTTCCAGATTCACATTCGGGGAGCTGACGAAGGTAACCACAGGGTTCGCGCCCGCCTGACCAGCGACTCAATCCAGGAGCCGCTGACTGTTGAAGAACTGACCCGCTTCTACGCGGACTGATTTTCAGCGAGGCAAACTTTCCAGATCGAGAGGCCTGTCCGGAATTTTCGGGCAGGCCTTTTTTGTGCGCAGAGATGCGACCAGGCTCTCTCAATTCTTTTGGCATTATTTATACGGTCGCAGGTCTCGTGATTGCCGTTCGCGGTTGACGAGTGTCATCGCGCGTGGCTCGTGCTTGAGCAGGCGGATGATCTGTGACGTGGTTGCGTGAAGCTGTCCCGCTGCCGCGCTGACGTCCCAGTCGCAGGTGACGATCCGGTCCAGGGCTTCGGCCAGCAGCGATGGGAAATCGTCGTGCGACGGATTGATGCTGATTCGGCCGTTGCGGCAGCGAGTGTTCCACACTTCGCTCGGAGCATCAGCTGGCAGGGGATTCAGCCGGAATCCAAGAGCGAGATTCAGTCGTAGCCGGAAGATCGCCATACGACGATTGTCTGACTGGCTGCGCCGCTCGGAGGCTTCTGCTGAGATTCCCGTCTGAGGTTCCAGCAGAACAACCGCCGTCTCCACCTTGTTGCGATGCTGTCCGCCCGGCCCGGAACGTCGAGTCCGGGTCTCCTGGCACCGGGCATGCAGAATGTCGGGTGGCAACGCTGCCGGGTGGATCGCGTCAGGCGACGTTTCAGACATCAATGCCCAGCTCTTCAATTTTGCGATAGAGACTCGAAAGCCCGAGCCGGAGTCGCTTTGCTGCTTCACGTTTGTCTGGCCACTGACGCAGGACGCGGGTAATGTGCAGCCGTTCGTAATGTTTCAAGGCGCTCCGCAGGTCTTCGGTATCGGGCAGCGGCTGTCCGAGTCCCAGCAGATCGGGCGGCAGATCGCCGGGTTCGATCGTAGCGTCTTCGCACATCATAACCGCTCGCTCGATGGCATTGTCGAGCTGCCGAACGTTGCCCTTCCACTCGGCTGACATGAGGAGGCGGATCGTCTCGCTGCTTGCTCCGGCAACTCGCTTCTTCATCTGCTTCGAATATTTCGCCGTGAAAAAGTCGACCAGTTCAGGAACATCGTCGATGCGGTCCCGCAGTGGCGGAATCGGAATCTTGACTCCGTCGAGGCGGTAGAAAAGATCTTCGTGAAAGTTGTCCTGCGCAACTTCGCGAGCCAGCTCGCGCGTTGTCGATGCCACAATTCGGGCGTTGACCTGCTGAGGTTCCGACGCGCCTGCCGGCAGAACCTCCTGGTACTCGATCGCGCGAAGCAGTTTCGCCTGAGTGCTCAGCGGCAGGTCGCCGATTTCATCGAGGAAAACAGTTCCTTCGCCCGCATGGACCAGCAGCCCTTCTTCGACCGTCTGACCACCGCCGGGCATCGACGTTCGATGGCCAAACAGCTGACCTTCCAGCAGTTCGACCGGGCGAGTCCCGCAGTTCACCGCCAGAAAACTCTGTTCGCAGTTTGGTCCAGCCGCGTGAACGGCTCGCGCGAAGAGTTCTTTGCCAGTGCCCGTCTCGCCGACCAGCAGAACGTTGGCATTGGTGACGGCGACTTTCCGAATCTGATCCTGGACGGTCTGGATCGCTTCGCTGGACCCGACGATCTCTTCGAGATTCCCTTGCCGCGACAGTTCCCGGCGCAGCGATTGATTTTCGAAGTACAGATTCCGGAATTCGTAAAGCCGATCCAGCTTGTTGAGCAGGTCTTCAAAAATGACCGGTTTCACCAGGTAATCGAACGCTCCGGCTTTGAATGCTTCAACCGCGTTCTCGACCGTTGCGTAGGCCGTGATGATCAGAATGCAGGTGTGAGCGTTGAGCTGGTGAAGACGTCTCAGCAAAGCAATGCCATCTCCGTCGGGCAGCTGAACATCGCAGAAGGCGACGTCGAAGTCGCGTTCGCGAGCGAGCCGCAGAGCATCGGCAACACTTTCGGCTTCGCCGACTTCGTACCCTTCTCCGAGCAGGACTTCTTTCAGAGATTTCCGAATGATCTCTTCGTCCTCGACGATCAGCACGCTGCGTTTATCAGCCACAATTAACTTCCCGCCTTTGGTCATGATCCGAGTTTCTGATCAACAGACGACTCGGTTACGGACATTGGTTCGGAGCAGTCTACCCGCTGACCTGCGGACGTTCACGCGTGAGAATCACGAGTTCCACAGACAGGAATCAGATGCGTCGTTGCCGATCCGACTTAATGTGACGATCATGGCGTTTCGACGGATTGTCGAGCCATGTTTGAGGGATCAAAGCAGGGTGGCATCGCCCACCAGCATCGCCAAAATAAAACACGACACGATTGGTGGGCAGTGCCCACGCTGTCTGGCTTTGAGTGAGTGATCGCGAGGTCATTAGTAAAAATCAGCGTCGGCAAGCGTTCCCAAAACATTCGTCAGAGCCCTTCAGAAACGAATAATCGAGTGACCTCAGAAACCAAAACATCTTCCTCGCAGGAATCAACAACTGGCATCACCTGGCGTGAGACGCTGGCAGTGGTTGCGCTGGCGGTCGGGTTGACGATTGTTTTCTGGCAGCCTCTGTGGACCGGCGGCGGTTTAATCGGTGGAGACACTTACACCTACTTCTTTCCTCAAAAGCAGTTCTTTGCAGAGCGGCTTGCTGACGGCGAGTTTCCGCTCTGGAACAACCGCAGCGGCTTTGGTTATCCACTCGTCGCGGAAAGTCAGACGGGAGCGTTCTACCCGCCACACCTGTTGGTCTACCCGCTGCTCGGCGTGAACGAGGGTTACAACGCCGTCCAGATTCTGCACTACATCCTGGCGTTTGCTTTCACCTGGTTGCTGGCTCGGGAGTTGAGTCTCAAACCGTTCGGAGCGATCCTCGCCGCGTTGATTTATGTTTACGGTTGGTTTCCGCCGAGGATGTGCCTGGAGTGGGCGATCATCGGAGGAGCCTGGCTGCCGCTGGCGCTGTGGTGGCTCGAACGCTTTCTCAAAACATGCCACTGGCGATACCTCTGTGGGTTGAGTGTCACGATCGGCATGCAACTCCTGGCCGGCCATTTCAATCTGGCGTTTATCACGCTGGTTCTGCTCGTGCTGTTTCTCGGTTTGCGGCTTTTCTTCCATCGGGATTCGCTCTCAGAAACGATTGCCTGCCACCGTCTGAAATCTGCTGGCCTGGTTCTTGGCTTTGTCGCGGTTGGATTCGGAATTGCTGCTGCACAAGTCGCTCCGACCTGGGAACTGAAACAGCTCAGCCAGCGACAGAACGTTTCCGAAGGTCCGGACTTCGACCCGGCCTACGGACATATTCCGCCGCTGTACCTGTCGCAGATCGTCGCGTCGTGGTGGTTCTGGTACTCGCCCGACATCAACCTGAATCAGGCTCTCAGCCAGCTGACTTTCATATCGAGTTCCGCCGCCACGAACCACACCGAAGCGCATCTCTACTTTGGACTCGTTCCGCTGTTCGTGCTCGCGGCGACGTTGTTCTCTGCGCGGTATCGCGGGGCAATCTTCAACCGTTTTACGGCAACGTGGTTGCTGCTGAGCATCGCCGGGATCGTCTATGCGACAGGCTTGCTGGTTCCGATGGCTCAGCATCTGCCTGGATTCGGATTTTTCCGAGGCCCTGGGCGATGGGGAATTCTCGCCGCTCTCGGTGTTGGCCTGATCGTTGGCAAAGCGGCTGGTGCAGTTCTGAAAAATCGGTCCCGCTCAAAACAAGTCATCCTGTGCGGCACGGTCTTCGTGCTGGCCGCCGCCGATTTGTGGCATGTCTCGCGCGTTGTTTCCGTCGTCGCTCTGCTTGAGAAGTCACCGCTTCCGAATGTTCAGCACAGCCCGGTACGAAAAATTCTCAACGATTATCCGGTCATGCCGCGAGTCTACGGTCCAGGCCCCAACCTGTTGAATCTCCTTGGTCACTCGTCCGTACCTGAGTACCTTGGTATCGGCCCGACCGAGTACTACGACGAGGAACTCAAGGCGCCGCCCTACGAAGGTCTGACGCCGTCGTTTATCAAGTGGTGTCGCCATGCCGGCATCACGCATGTTGTCTCGTTCGAGAATCCACACGTGATCGGCAGTTTCTCTCGCGGGAATATTCCGGGCACGCGACTTGTCTTACAGCAGCCCGATCCATTTCTGAACCCGTCGTGGGCTCGCGGATTCAACGAACCGATCTACCTCACCGAGATCCAGGATTCACGTGGTCGCGTCTCGTTTGCAGAACCCACAGCCAATCAGAGGGTCGAACTGACATCGCACAACGCAAACACAGCAACCATCGTGGCTGACTCTGCTGAACCCGCAACGGTGGTTCTGACTGATCTCTACTTCCCCGGCTGGACGGTTACAGTCGACGGCGAACCAGCAGAGGGATACCGCATTGAAGGAATGTTCCGAGCGGTCGACATCCCGGCTGGCGAGCACTCGATCGAGTGGACCTATTCCCCCGCAAGCGTTCGCAACGGCCTGTGGATCAGTGTGCTGTCGGTCTTCACGCTGCTGGCCATCGGCCACGTCCGCTTCTGGCATTTCAGCCCGAAGAAGCTGTGATTCTTCCGGACAACAAAAAGTAGCAGACGTGCTTCGTGCGGTCGGTTGCCTGCTAACAACGAATCCAGCAACTGATCCGGCGAAGCGTACAACTTGAACAGAACGTACGAAAAAAGCCCGGTCTCGTGATGAGGCCGGGCTTTCTGTTTTCCAGTATCGACGTTCTGCCGGAGTCTTAAATCTGATGCCGTTTTCGTGAAACGGTGTGCTACTGGATAATCTTGTTGAGGTCTTTCAGAACGACTTCCGTGTCTTTCTTGTCGAACTTGCCTTTTGCGTAGGCGTGATTCGACTGAACGGTCAGACCTTTCCACAACAGAACGGTGGTCTCAGCATCCTTTGAAATCTTGTAAGTTTCAGGACCGGTCACGCCGTCAAACATGGTGAGCGGTACTGACTTGAGTTCGTGCTTCTTTGCAAGCTCTTCCAGTTTCTTCTCGTCTTTGTCTGGATCATTCGTCAGGAGGACGACGAATGACTTGAGCTGCTTGTCTTCGTTCTTTGCGACGGCTTCGTCCAGCTTTTTGACCAGACCAGCCAGGTCATCATTGATCTCGCGAGTAAAGATTGCCGCAACCGGACGTCCACCAAATTTACATCGATAGCAAAGCGACTTGTCCTTGTTGGGGCCAGTTACGTCTTTGACCAGGAAGAACCCGGCCTTTTCGTTGGGCTGAAGCCCGGATTTTACGCCGTCAGCGGCGAAACTGGCTGCGGATGCCGCAGCAATTGCCAACACAACGGACGATGCCAGAAGTCTGTTCATCGAAATCTCCAAAACAGTGAACGGAAAAGTGGACTCCGGCAGGAGTCTGTGAAACCTCAGCGTAGTCACTCCGACAGCGGTTTGACTACTGACAGCAATGAATGGTCTCACGCCGTCGAAAATCAAACCGTGCTGTATTTCACAGATCAGCCTGCTGATTCAAGTTCTTCCTGAAGTTCGCACCAGCGTTCTTCGGCGGCCGCAAGTTCTTCCGTCAGTCGAGTGACTTCCTCATGCAGCCGCATCGCCTCGTCAGGATCGGTTTCCTGGAGAAGTTGAGCGTTGAACTCGTTCTTTTCTTTGTCGAGTCGAGCGATCAGTTTTTCGTTCTTCGATAACTCTTTGCGAACCATGCGTTCGTCGCGAACCGGCGCTCTGGGAGTCAGCGTCTTCGTCAGGCCGGGAGAAGCCTTCGAGCTGGCGTGTCTGGCCCGCTCGCCTTCGTCAATTTCGCGATTGACTGCGTAGAGGTAGGCGTTGTAATCGCCTCCGTAGTTGGTCACTTTTCCGTCACGAACTTCGATGACGCTCGTCGCGATGCGGCTCATAAAGTGCCGATCATGGCTCGTGAAAATGACGGTGCCTTTGTAATCGAGCAGCGCGGTCGCGAGCGCTTCGATGGTGTCGACGTCCAAATGGTTGCCGGGTTCGTCGAGAATCAGGATGTTGTGTTCGTTCAGCAGAATTCCGGCCATGCAGAGTCGGGCGCGTTCGCCTCCGGAAAGTACGGAGATTTTCTTTTTAACCGCCGCCCCCTTGAACAACATTGCGCCGGCAACCTTCAGAATCGACTGCATCGACGTTCCAGGCAGTGCGTGGTAATCAAGATAGCCCTGCACGGTTTCGTCTGGCGGAAGTGTCGTGTAGACGTGTTGCGCGTACGTGCCGATGTTACAGCCGTAACCCCATTTCACGTTGCCGGAAACAGGGGCGAGTGAGTTGACGATCGTTCGTAGAAACGTCGTCTTTCCTTGACCGTTGTCGCCGACAATCGCCGCTCGTTCGCCGTGCTCAATCTCGACATCGATGCCGGTTGCGACGGTGTGATCGGGATAACCGATGGAAAGATTCTGACATCGAACAGCCGGGCCGCGTCGTGGTTCGACCACCGGCGTGCGGATGAAAGCTGTCGGCTCGTCGGCTTCGATTTCTTCCGTCTGGAGCCTCTCCAGCTGCTTCGCTTTCGAGCGTGCCTGTGATGCGGTGTTGGCGTTGGCCCGGTTCTTGTCGATAAAACGTTGCAATTGCTTCTGCTTGGCGATGATGGCAGCGTTAGCTCGTTCAGTGCGTTCCCGTTCCTCGGCAACTTTCTGGAGGTACGCATCAACCTTGCCCGGATACAGCGTGAGGATGCCTCGGTCCAGATCGAGCGTGTGGCTGCACGTCGCGTTTAAGAAGGCGCGATCGTGAGAGACGATCAGACAGGCTTCGCGGTAGTTGCGCAGAAAATGTTCGAGCAGAATCTGCGTACGCAGGTCGAGAAAGTTGGTCGGCTCGTCGAGTAAAAGAAGGTTTGGCTCGTGTAGAAGCAGCGCTGCCAGTTTGACTCGCGTCTGCCAGCCGCCGGACAGTTCCTTGACGGGGCCTTCGAGGTAAGCGCCTTTCAGCTCAAACTCGCCCGCGACTTCGCCGCATTTCCAGTCCGGCTGGCCGCTGTCCCGCATCAGAAAATCAAGTGCCGACTCGCCCGGTTCAAACGGGTCGTGCTGCCTGAGATAACCGACTCGCAGATTCGGGTGACGAATAATTTCGCCCCGGTCGAGTTCTTCTTCGTCGAGCAGAATCTTCAGCAGCGTCGACTTCCCGGCTCCGTTCCGGCCGATGAAGCCGACCTTCACATCTTCAATCAGCGTCGCCTCGGCACCATCCAGGAGTACCTGTTCGCCGTAGCTTTTATGAGCATCCAGAATCTGCAGCAGCACAGCCATTTTACAATCCGGTCATCGCGTCAGAGGGTGAAACGGCGGATGGTACGCAGTTGGCGCGGAGTCTTGAACCGACAGGCCTGCATCCAGAAGATTGCAGCGTCAAACTCCAGGCGGGGGTGATTTCAAGCGTGGCGAAACAGCCACGAACCGATGCAATCGCAAAAAACGCTCCTGACGGTGCAACCGGACTGTGCAACGCAGAAGGCTCGACTTTCCGGATCGGTCTGGGACTCAAACTTTGACACGACCTGCGGCGCCTGCACAATTGGATGAATACCTCCGTGATCCCGTCTGCAACTGAGGCTCCGTGTTCCTCATTGAGTTCTCGCGTTGGCGGTTTCAACCACTTCACCTCAGGCTGTCCGGGCCAGTTCCGCCTGCCTTTGCTTTTTCAGGAGACGGTCAATCCATGTCAACTTCCGTGACAGAGACCGAACTAAACGCCGCTGAGACTCCCGATTCGGATTACGATCCGTCTGTCGCAGATGTCAACATGCTGGAAGACAAGCTTCCCGAATGGTTTCGAACGCCCGCTATCGGGGCTGGTTTTACCTTCCTGATCGGATTGACGTATTTCTTCTTCGATCGGCTGCAACCGATCACGCACACTGACGTCTGGGGGCATCTCACCTACGGTCGACTGCTCTGGGAAACCGGTACATTGCCGTCGACGGAACCGCTGATGCCGCTTTCGTACGGCGTTCCATTTGTGAATTCTGCCTGGCTCAGTCAACTGATCGCTTATGCCGGGTATCTGGTTGTTGGCAATGCTGCGATCACTTTCCTGTTCGCGTTCTGCGTTGCTGCTACTCTGGGCGTTCTGACGCGCCGAGTTTACAACCGAACTCACAGTGCGATGTTCGCTCTGGGCGGATTCGCGTTGACGATGTGGGTCGAGTATCAGCAGCTCATCGTGCAGCGTCCGCAGATTGTCGGCCTGCTGTTCTACGCTGTTCTTCTTTCGATTCTGCTCCGTCGAGAATGGTCGAGTAAAAACTGGGCTGTCGTGCCGGTCATGTTTGCACTGTGGGCGAACATGCACGGTTCGTTCATCGTCGGACTGGGGCTGCTCGGCTGCTTCGTGATCGGTCGCGGAGTCGACCTTGTTCGTCGTACCGGCAAAGTCGAGATCCTGTTTCGCGACAACAAGCTTCGCCGGCTGGTTCTGCTGACAGAACTCGGCGCCGTCGCCGCTCTGTTGAATCCGTACGGGCTGAGCCTTTACTCAGAAGTTCTCAGCTTTGGAAACAACCCGAACCTTCAGTCGATTATCGAGTGGCAATCGCTGCAAATTCGGATGGCTCAAGGACAGGCGGCCGCGATTGCCGGCCTGGTCCTGTTCCTGGTCTATCGAATCAGTCCTCGCCGCGTATCGACTGCTGAGGTGCTTGCGTTGGCCGTCTTCGGCGCCGCTGCGCTCTGGACGTCACGAATGATTGTCTGGTGGGGGCCGCTGGCTGGCTGTTTTGCCGCGATTCATGCCGGAGCTGCCTGGCGACAATGGCAGGGGGGAGCTGTTTCGCCGGAACCCGCACCGCGGGCGAGCCTCTGGACCATCGTCATGATGGGCATCGTGTTTATCTTCTTCGAGCTTTCCCACCTGGGCACGGTCACGCTGGCTATGGCCGCCGGAAAAGACATCGAGAAAATCACCGACCGGGTTCCGCTGAGCCGACTGACACCAGTCGCCGCGACCGAGTATCTCAAAGAACACCCGCCGGAAGGGCTGGTCTTCTGCACGTACGAATGGGGCGACTACCTGCTGTGGGCCGGCCCGAAAGACATGAAAGTCTTTGTTGCCTCGCACTGCCATCTGGTTCCGAAAGACGTCTGGGACGACTACATGGGCATCGTTCAGATGCAGGGTAGCTGGCTGGCCATGCTGAAACGTTACGGCATCAATACGGTCGTCATTGATGAAGAATATCGCGAGCCAATGATTATGAGGCTGTACGAAGACAAGGACTGGAAGATGCTGTTCCGGCAGGATGGTCAGGCCATTTTTCAACGCGTGAATCCGATCGAGATTGACTCGAAGTCGTAACTCCTTTCGTTGAAGTTGCGATCTTCGGACTCGTTCTTTCATTGCATCTCCGGGACGCCGACCCGGTTTTCTGAATCGGCAGGGCAATCACTATGAAGAAACAGAAAAGCTCGAAACTGACAGGCTTTGTGGCCGTTCAGATCGTGACCTGCGTCGCCTTCGGCGGTGGCTGGCTGGCACTGGCGCCGGCGCAGGCTGAACGATTCGAAGAAGTCATCACGGGCGAAGTGAAGTTCACTCCACCAAAGATTGAACGAACCGAACCGCTTGTCATCAAGCCGTTGTACGATGATCCAGAAGTCGTCAGTGACGAAGAACTGGCCGCCGTGCTGCTTCAGGTTCAGCCGAGATTTCCAGCGGACAAACTGAAGCCGAACCACGTCGAGCACGCTCTTCGGACGTGGCATGTCGATGCTGAGTTTCAGGATCCTGCCGTCATGTCCGGAACAGACATGCGAGACCTGCTACTCGACCACGGACGGTTTCTCCTTTCGTGGGGACCGGACATTCAACCGTTGCTGGAAGATCGTCCCACCGGCGTCTACGTTCGCTGGGGCCACGACACTGGGGCCTCGGTTCATCACGATCATACACTGGCCTGTCTGTCAGAAGCGGGAGTTCCTCTGGATCAGCCAGTGCGAAGTCCAGGTCGACCAAACGGCACGCTCAAGCAGATGATCGAACAGGCCATCTACGACTTCGATCTCGACGAGCGGGAAACTGAATGGTCAGCGATGGGCTTTGGCCTGTGGCTGTCTCCTCAGAAGGAATGGATCAACGGCCAACGCCGAAAGTTGAATTTCGATATGATTGCCCGGCGACAGATGCGAGGCCACAAGACGTACGGCGTTTGCGGCGGAACTCATCGAGTCTATTCATTGATGTCACTCGTCCGGCTCGATGATGAATTCGATATTCTGTCGGACGAAGTTCGCGCAGAAGCGATGACCTATCTCGGAAGTGTTCGAGACATCCTGATGGTCACTCAGCATGAAGACGGACACTGGCCATACAACTGGCCGGACGGCGTCGCCGCACTCGAACATCCCGAAGACTACGATGCCTACAAAGACGTTATCGCGACCGGCCATCACCTTGAATGGCTGGCCATCGCTCCGGAAGAACTTCACCCGCCGCGTGAGATGATCCTGAAAGCGGCTGACTGGATCATCGAAAACACGACGTCGAAGACAAAGGCAGAGATCCTCAGCAACTACACGTTCTACAGCCACGTTGGCAACGCGCTGTCACTGTGGCGAAACACTCGCGCTTCCGTCTTCTGGAAGCAATGGGAGGCCGAGCATCCGTTCCAGGCAGAAGGTTCAGACGAAGTCGCGGTCAACGACAAAGCCGCTGGGACGAATGCAGCCACCGATCCAGCAGCCACCGATCTAACCGCAACGGACGTTGAGGACTCGGCGGACGCTGACTCGTCGAAAGAGTCAGCTGAAAGCTCGACTACAACCGACGAGGCATCACCATCCGTCAGCAAAGAATCCACCGAGGAAGAGGCTGATGCTGAACCCCAGCCTCTGATCGTTCCACTCGAACTTTGAGAATGCTGCCCGGAACGTGGCAATGGCAGGCTTCTTTTGTGCTGACCGAGTTTGAGGCATGACCTGTCCCTTCCTGCCGAAACTCACGATCCTCGACGAGTCACCACGATTGTTAAAAGCCCGGAGGCGACACGCTGTCACCTCCGGGCTTTTCGATTGTCTTTCAGGGAGTGTTTTTCAGGCAGGCAGACAGCTATTCGTCGAGCGCTTTGAGAATCGACTCGACGGCCTGTTTTGCGAGGGCTTCCGAACCCGCCTTCGTGAAGTGGACGTTCGCCGGCAACTGGAGTTTGTCGAGTTTATCAATGCAGAAGGCATACTGGTCGTCGATGGCGATGCCGTTTTCGTCCATGATCTTTCTGGCGACGGCGTTGTACTTTGCGGAGTCGCCCACAACCCGGCCTTTGCAGCCTTCCGGAACCGGAGTCGTCGATCGCCAGATCAGTTTTGCCTGGGACTTCTTCAGCCGGGCAACCAGCTTCCGAAGGTTCTTTTCGTACTCGTCGATCGGAACCTGCTGGGCACTGTCTTTCGCTTTTGGATCGGCGAGGTTCTGGCCTTGCGGGCCCATGTACTTCAAATCGTGCAGTCCCCAGTTGAAGTGAATCACGTCCCACTTCCCATCACCCAGCCATTGCTCAATTTCCGCGACACCTTTCGTTGTCGGGCCACAATTGGTCAATGGACGATGCACGTTGGCTTTGCCCTTCAGCAACTCACGAACCGGTACTGTGTAGCCGATCGAAATCGAATCACCGATCAACAGGACTCGCGGCAACCCGGCCACGTCTTCGACTTTCGCCATCGCCGGATTGGGTTGTCGTTTCGGTGGAGTCTTCTTCTTTTTCGCATCTTCAGCCGACGCTCCCTGCGGAACGAACAACGCAGCAGTCAGCAGAAAAACGATCGCATATCGGACAGTTTTCATTCGGTGATTCTCCAGAGTAGGTCGGGCAGTGAGCGGTTGATATTCTCGACCGAAAGGTAACCATCCTGCCTCTGATCGCGAAGTGTCTCAAGGAAACGGAAGAAATCGCAGGCCGCTATGGACAACGTCTTTCTAACGGCCGCGGCGGTCATTGCCTGTCAGATGGTCTTCCTCTGGTTGCTCAGTCTTCCCCTTCGCAATGTCAGCATTGTCGATATCGGCTGGGGGCTGGGTTTTGTGTTTGTCGCGTGGCTCGCTGCTCCGAAGGCCGATGGGCCTCCGGTGTTGCTCTACTCGCTGGTCACCGCTTGGGGTGTGCGGCTGGCGTGGTACTTGTGGCTTCGAAATCACGGCAAACCGGAAGACCATCGCTACGTCGCGATGCGTGAGAAGCATGGCTCGTCATTTGTCTGGTCGAGCCTGCTGAGAGTCTTCGTCCTGCAAGGTGTCATCATGTGGGTAATTGCGTTGCCGATCATGGCTGCCGGAGAAGAAGCGGTTTCAGAACCGTGCTGGATCCTGGCAGCTTGCGGCGTTGTGCTCTGGCTGGCTGGCATGTTCTTTGAAGTTGTCGGCGACTGGCAGCTGGCCAGATTCAAGTCGAACGTCGACAATCAGGGCAAAGTCATGGACTCCGGCTTGTGGAAATATACCCGTCACCCGAATTACTTCGGTGAGTTTGTGATTTGGTGGGGCCACTGGGGGGTCTGTCTTGGATTGACTGATCCGACAAAAACGTGGTGGACGATTATCAGTCCAGCATTGATGACATTCCTGCTGCTGAAAGTTTCCGGGGTCGCCTTACTGGAGCAAACCCTCAAACAACGTTCTCCGGAATACGCTTCGTACATCAGGCGAACGAGCCCGTTTTTTCCCCGTCGCCCACGAGTCAGTCCGTCAGCGGACCGCTGACGTGACGGTCGTGCAGATTTGCGGGCGTTTTCGCACCACTTACCGCTTTTGTGGTCAGATGCCGAAGTGACAGCTTAGTCAGCATGTTACCCAGGCGGATGATTGTTATTTTGGCTGTTTATGCAACGGGACAAGTACACTTGTTCTAACTCTCGAAACGGCGCAATCTATGTGTTACTCGTGCGACTGAAGCAGGTCGGAACACGGCTGTTCTCTGACGGTTTATCGTCTGGAGACAGAGGTGTCTGTGGATTTCGCGTTACCCATCGGGCTTCCCCCTTTATCAGAAGGCCTCACCAGAAAAATGTCTCAGGATAGACCGCTCTCAAAGCGTCAGATGAAGATTCTCGACTTCATCATTGATCAGATTCAGGAACGTGGATACGGACCAACCGTCCGCGAAATTGTCAGCCATGTGGGCGACAAATCACCGACCAGCGTGCATCGTCATTTGAAGACGCTCGAAATACGTGGTCACATCACTCGCGAAGCAAACAAGTCGCGATCCATCCGCCTGACGATGGAACATCGCGGGCTCCCACTGGCCGGGGTCATCGCTGCCGGGAGCCCCATCGAAGCTGTGGAAGAAATCGAGCGGTTCGATCTGGCAGGAACCTACGACCCGGCGAATCATTTCATGCTGAAAGTTCGCGGCGACTCGATGATCGAAGACCACATTGACGATGGCGACCTGATCGTCGTCCGGAAGCAATCGACCTGCCGTGACGGCGATACCGTGGTTGCTCTGATTGATGGCGAGAACGCCACACTCAAGCGATTTTATCGGGAAGACAATCAGGTCCGTCTGCAACCAGCCAATCGCAAACTTGATCCGATTTACGTTGCTAAAGATCGAGTTTCGATTGATGGTGTCATGGTTGGCATGGTACGTCAGGTCGCGACATCATCGGCAACGTAAACACCGTCCGCCGTTACAGCGTTTCATGCAATCCTGTTTGTTGACGCGGACGGAGTAGCTGACTCCGTCCGCGTTTCCGCAGCGTCCCAGCCGTACGGTTGACTGCTGAAACCGTTTGTAAGGTTCTTCAAGGGCCGTTGTGCTCGCACGACACGGCAGGTTCCATTGTCGGGCTCGTAACGTTCGTTCGTTTCCGACACTGTCGAGTTCGTTCCGACCACTGCTGCCATTGCAGGCCAGTCCTCATAGTCCGAACCCTTAGTTTGCAAATCCTGACAGTGCAGACCCATTTTTTGTCGTCCGCAGCGCATTATGTGAGGTAAGCGTTTCTTTCCGAGGTCTCACCCGGACGACTGAATGACTGGATTTGGCAAATACTGGCAGGGCAGCTGTGCAGCATCCGCTGTTGCATGGACGGCTCTCGGTCTGTCGCTGCTTTGCTCAGCGACCGGCTGTGAAACAGTGTTTGGACAGGCAGCCGTCACGGACATTTCTTCCAGTGACGCTGCTCAAGCATCGGACGGTGGCGGGAATCTCAACGACCAGTCATCAGCAGCTGAAGAATCAGGGTTGCCGGATGAAACATCGTCGCCGCAGGTTGAGGTTGCCGTCCGTCACCCGGAAGAGCTGCTCGATGATATTCGCGAAGCTCTCTCTGAGACTCGCAATAAGAAACGTCCGAAAGGGCGGATGATCCGCGAGACCTGGCAGACCACTCAGGAACAGTACATCGCTGCTGGAGTGCTTGCCTGTGCCGAATTGGTCGAGCACGAAGCAGCCACCGACGACCACCTGCGGGAAGCATGGAAATCGAAGGCTGTGTTGCTCTACCGGGCCGCCGAATACGGTTGGCCGGAATTCGATGACCGCCTGAGCCGGACGGTCGATCAGCTCAAGCAGACATCGTTCGTGGAAGAGGCCGAGTACGCCGATGGGCTACTGCTGGTTCATCGCTGCTTCGAACGGAACATGCCGGTTCACGAGGTCGTCGAAAAACTCACGGAGCACGCTCGCGAGTTTCCGGGTGGCGACACTTGTGCCAAATTGTTTGTCGCCTACGCCAAAAAGCTGGATGACCGCGGCCTGAAGAACAGCGCCAGACTTTGCTGTCAGGCCGCGATCTGGACACTGCACGACCATCCGGAAATTGACTCGATCCGTCATCAGCTTTCCGTGCTGGATGCAAAAGCGGATATTGCTCGAAACTGGGCAGCAGTCTCTGCGTCCGTTCAGTTGAAACCCGACGATGCAATCCAGCAGGAACTCGATCTGCAGGTCGCTCAGATTCGAAGAGTGCTGCCGATCCGCGTTGACTCGGCGACAACATTGACCGATGTCTCAGCCGGGTCACACAGCATCAACTACCGTTATACTGTTACGATTTCTGCTCAGCAGATGGAATTTCAGAAGGAATCCATCCGGCAGAAAGTTACGCAGCTTGCCAGAAGCGTCCATGCGACGCGGATGATCCTCGCGAAGGGCGTCACCCTGAACTACAGCTACAACTCGCCTGAGGGGAACCAGCTTCTGTTCTTTTCGGTGACAGATTAATCGCTTTTCATGGTTCTGGAGTGGCCTCTCTCAGAACATCCAGCGTGAATTCTGAAGGGGCTTTTGTTGTTTGGATTGTCTGTCTGTGGCCACTGACCGACCGAGTAGGGACTGACAGTGCCCTGAAAAGCTGTCATTTCCACATCGGGTATGGCAAACAACGGCGACCACGAGGTCTGAGGTGGAAACACAACTTCATCTGCTCCTATACTCGACCGTGGCCCGTCGGACTTCGTCTCTGGGGTGAAGCCGAATTTCAAACCATCAATTCTCCGTTCCTAACGCGGTTCCCGGAAAAGCACACATGACGCCTGGCATCAAGAAAATGCTCTTCGGTTCAATGGGCGTGTCGATCATCGTTGGCATCCTGGCGATCGTAGACGTCGCGACAGGCTTTCCGTTCGGCGGACAGATGTTCTTTGACATCATGTTCGTTCTCAGTGCCGGCCTGGTTGGCTACATGGGATTTGACACGTACAAAGAATTGACCTGATCGTCAGGAATGGCCCGCAGACTGAGCCGCCTCAATCGACACTGGTTGTTTCGCAAGTGAAACGGAATTCACGACGCAAGGCCTCAGATCATTCCGGGAAAGCGGAAGGAATCCGACTTTGTCTGCTTACGTGAGACACGTTCTCGGCATCATCAAATGGGTGATTGCGCTGGGCATCGTTGGCTACCTGATCTATCAGAACAACGAACAGTTCGAGCGGCTTGTCAACGAACCAATTCACTGGCAGTTTTTGATTGCAGCCTTTGTACTGTGTGGCAGTTCGATCATCCTGACGTTCTACCGCTGGTACCTGCTGGTCGTCGCCCTTGAGTTTCCTTTCCGGTTCAGTGATGCGCTGAGGCTTGGGTTTCTGGGGTACCTCTTTAACTATGTGGCGCCCGGTGCGGTTGGTGGCGATTTCGTGAAGGGCGTGCTGATGGCTCGCGAGCAGCCGGGACGCCGTTCCGTTGCTGTGGCCACGATTCTGCTCGATCGGATTCTCGGTCTGATGGGTCTGCTGATCGTCGGAGCGGGAGCGACGCTGCTGGTGGCCGATCGGATCGAGCACCGCGACGAGATTGTGACCGTACTCTGGGGCGGCAGCCTTGCCGGACTGACCGGGCTCGTCGTCATGCTGCATCCGGCCACGCCGAATTCCTGGTGGATGAAACTTCTCATTCGGATCCCGAAAGCCGGCAGAATTATTTCGGACCTCGAAGATGGAATCTCACTTTATCAGCAACGCAGAATGATCGTGGCGCTGACTGTTGTGCTGAGCGTTATCGGGCACTTCGGAATCATCTCGTCGTTCTACTGTTGCGCTCGCGCGGTGGCAACCGCTGCCGAGACTCCCAGCTATGTCACACACCTGCTGCTGATTCCACTGGCGGAAATCGTGGGAGTGATCGTGCCGTTGCCTGGCGGTGTGGGAGCGCTCGAAGCCGCCGTCCAGGAATCGTACAAACTGGCCGGCGCGAATGCAGGAATCGGCCTGCTGGCTGTCGGTGCTTATCGAGTCACGACAATCCTGGTCGCTGCGATTGGCTCGGTTTATTACCTCGCGTCAAAACGTCAGATTCAGGAGCTGCTTGCTGCCGAAGAGGCAAACTCAACAGCGGTAACAAGCGATGAGGACAGCCTCAAAGACGGAACGGCAACGGCTCAGCCAGAGGCGTGAAGCAGCGGCGAATTTTGTGATGAACATTGCCCGCCGTTGAGAACTTGAGGCCGCACAACTCAGGAGTTGGCATCATGACATCCGCACCATTTTACGCAGTTCCGGTCGAAGCTGGCATGTCGGATGAACGATGGTCGGCAGCGTGTGACCGACTGGCTGACTTCTGTAACGAAGGCACCATCTCATCGGCGGCGCTGGTCGCTGGTCGAGACTCGGCGGTCGTGCAACCGCGTTTTTTCGGCAAGCAATCATTGGACGGCGAAGAACCGCTGCGGGACGATGCGATGTTCCTCGTCGCGTCGATCACGAAGCCGATTGTGGCGTCGGCGGCGTTGCTGCTGGTTGAGCGAGGGCTGCTGACACTTTCCGATAGAGTCACTGACTACATTCCCGAGTTCGGCAGAAACGGGAAGAACGCCGTCCGCATCCGCCACCTGCTGACTCACACGTCCGGCCTGCCGGACATGTTGCCGGATAATGTCGCCCTGCGGAAAAGCCACGCACCGTTGTCGGCCTTCGTTGAAGGCACCTGCGCGGTGGAACTTGATTTTCCCGCCGGTCGCGGAGTCCGATATCAAAGTATGGGCTTCGCGATTCTTGGAGAAATCATTCAGCGAGTGACCGGCGTTTCTTGTGCCGACTTCGTCCGGGGTGAAATTTTCGAACCGCTCGGCATGAGCGATTCGTGGCTCGGCCTGCGTGACGAAGCCTTTAAAGACGACGCTGCAATCGTCAATCGAATCACTGAAGTGCTGGTTCCCGACGAAATGGTCGGCGAAGACTGGAACTGGAACGGTCGTTACTGGCGACAACTCGGTGCTCCGTGGGGAGGGTTGATCACGACGCCATCCGATCTGGCTCGATTCTGCCAGATGATGCTCGGATCGCCCGCGAACGGTGTTCAGGTTTTGTCGCCGGCAACGATCCGAGCCGCCACTCGAAACCAGCTCGAAGTAATGGCCGACGTCCCGGAAGTCGACCGCCGAACTCGACCGTGGGGACTTGGCTGGCGACTCAACTGGCCAGCTCACAGTGCGAACTTTGGCGACTTCATGGGAAGTCGGACTTACGGACATTGGGGAGCGACTGGTACAGTCCTCTGGATTGACCCCGACCAGAATTCGTTCGCCGTGCTGCTGACGACAAAACCGCAGGAGCCACACGGAACGTGGCTGGCTCGGGTGTCCAACGCCGTGACGGCTTCATTTCTCAACTGATTATCTTGCCGGCAAAAAGCCCTGGCAGAAGACAACTTATCTTGCCGGCAAAAAGCCCTGGCAGAAGACAACGAAACGGAGTTCCCCATGTCGATGGATTTTGGCGAAGGCGACTTCACAGACGCCGCCACCATGCGAGGCCGAGACTGGCCTGCGCTGACTCAATTCTGCGTGATTATCGAAAATCGAGTCGGCAGCCTGAACCAGTTGATGCAGCATCTCGAACGCCATGATGTTCGCATTATCGCGCTGAGCATTGTCGATACGATCGATGTCGCGATCGCCCGAGTCATGCTCGACCAGGTCGAACGCGGTCGTGAACTGTTTGAACTCTCCGGCTTCACCTTCTTCGAAAACGAAGTTCTGGGAGTCGAGCTTCCCGACCACACTCAACCCTTCGTCGCCGTGCTGTCGGCATTGCTGCAGGCCGAAGTCAACGTGAATTATATGTACCCGCTGCTGTTCCGCCGTGCTGGGCACAGTTCCATCGCCGTCCACGTCGAAGACCTGGACACCGCCACCAAAGTGCTCCGCGACAAAGGCTTCGGCCTCATCAGCGAAAGCGATCTGATGAACGACGACGAGCATTTTGGATAGAGTCTCAACTCGCAAGTCGTCGATTCAAGGCAGCGGGAATCAGAATCCGAACGAGAACCTCGAACTCTCTGTAAACCAGACTTTGCCAATAGCAGGCAGCCTTACATTCACGTCTGACTTATCTTCCTGTGAAACCTGAGAGTTGGACGACATGAAGCAGTTTATATGTGCCTGCGACGGTGTGGTCTTTTTCGAGAACACGCAGTGCCTGACCTGCGGAAAAGAACTTGGCTGGTGCCCGGAATGCACGCGAATGACGGCGCTGGAGCGGACGTCTGATGGAAAGCTCCGCTGTGCCAATTCTGAATGTGGAGCCTTACTCGTCAAGTGCCACAACTACGGAGTCGAGAAAGTCTGCAATCGCTGCTGTGCTGCTCAGCCTGATTCCGACGGAAAGGCTCCGCTGTGTGACTACTGCCGGTTTAACGACACCATCCCCGACCTGTCCATTGCAGGTAACCGTGAGATGTGGGCGCGCCTGGAAGCGGCGAAGAGACGGCTGCTTTACACACTGGACCTGCTGAAGTTGCCCTATGGAAGCCGCAAGGATGGATTCGAACCAGTCCTTTCATTCGATTTCAAAGCCGACACCACTCAGATACGGAAGTGGTGGTGGTCGATGGGCAAAGAGGAAAGGGTCTACACCGGGCACGCCAATGGAAAGATCACGATAAATCTTCGAGAAGCCGATACTGTCGAGCGCGAAAAAGCCAGGGTCATGTTTCACGAAGCGCACCGGACGGTGATTGGACACTTCCGGCACGAGATTGGTCATTACTACTGGCAGATGCTGATTGAAGACCGTGCCGAAGCCGACTTTATTGCCGTATTCGGTGACCACCGGGATCCTGGCTACGGCGATGCTCAGCAGGCCTACTACAAAGACGGGCCGCGATCGAACTGGCCGGCCAGCTTCATTAGTGCCTACGCGACAATGCACCCCTGGGAAGACTTCGCAGAAACCTTTGCCGCGTATCTCGACATGGTCAGCGTGCTCGACACGGCGCACCACATGAACCTTGGAGAAAACCTGGATCCAGCAACGGCGGAACTGCCGGTTCTGGTCAGCTGCTACATGCGTCTCGGAGTTGTCCTGAATGAGATGAACCGGTCGATGGGTTTGCTTGACCTTGTACCTGAAGTGTTCGTCGCACCTGTAATTGCCAAACTTGACTACATCCACAAACTGGTTCAGCAGGCACGGAGCACTGTCGTTCCAGTTGCGGCTCACTAACTGATTCCTGAGCGAATCAAACTCGAAGTGACGTCGCTCCACAGCTCTTGAGGAGACGAAAATTCTGAACTGGACATCAACGCTGCGGGAAGTTGAAGCAGCGGTTGCTCCGTATCGAGGGCAGGGCAGGGTTGCTGATTACATTCCGGCGCTGGCCGCTGTCGATCCGATGAAATTCGGAATGTGCGTCACGCTGGAGAATGGCGAGTCGCACTGTCTTGGCGATGCGACCGAGTGTTTTTCCATCCAGAGTATTTCCAAAGTTTTCACGTTGTCGATGGCCCTCCGCTGCGTCGGTGATGAACTCTGGAAGCGGGTCAGTCGGGAACCTTCGGGGTCACCGTTCAACTCCATCGTCCAGCTCGAGAGCGAACGCGGCATTCCCAGGAATCCTTTGATCAACGCGGGAGCCATCGTCGTGACCGACCATCTTGTTGAGCAGGCTGGAGCAGGAGGCATGGTGACGGAACTGGTGAGTCGTTTGCGGCAGCTGACTAATGATGAATCAATCGCTGTTGATGATGTGGTCGCTTCGTCAGAAGCCACGGCAGGGGCCAGAAATCGGGCGCTCGCATACTTCATGCAGTCATACGGAAACCTCCGCAATCCTGTCGAAGAAACGCTGGCGGCTTATTTTTCGCACTGTGCCATTTCAATGAACTGCCGTCAGCTTTCGCGGGCAGCGCTTTTTCTCGCGTTCGACGGCTGCGACCCGATCACCGGCCAGCAGATGGTCAGCAGCGAATTCTGTCGGCGCATCAATGCCGTCATGATGTCCTGTGGCCACTATGACAACAGTGGCGACTTTACATTCCGCATTGGATTGCCGGGGAAAAGTGGAGTGGGGGGCGGCATTCTGGTGATCGCTCCCCGGCACGGCAGCATCGCGGTGTGGTCCCCCGGTCTCAACCCTGCCGGGACGTCACTGGTCGGAAGTCTTGCGCTGGAAGCTCTGGTAAAACTCACCGGCTGGTCGGTCTTCGTCTGAAGTCATTGTCTGACTCGGTCACGTCCCGACGCACCAGATCAGGCGAGAACAAACCGAAGAGTGGTTCCGGTCACCAGCCAGCCAGTGCCAAAGCCAGATGCCTCGTGTTCCGTCACTGCCTACGTTGTGGCCCATTCACGTGATGGACGAGAGCGAAGTCGGTTGGCTTCGGCGTCGTCGATGAACTCTTCTTTCACCGGATCGAGTTTCAGCTTGCGATTCAGAATCCAGGCAATCGCTGCGGCATGACAGGCGATGTGCGAACGTCGCATCACATCTGGATTGGCGACCGTCGCCTTACGCGAGCGGATGCAGTCGAAGAAGTTGCGAGAGTGCGCCGTCACGTCCAGGCCGCGGACTCGCTTCGTTCCGTCCGGCAGCTTTTTCTGAAGTGATTCCGGCAGAGCGACGATCTCGCCGGAGTCGCCCGTTTCGACCGAGCCTTCTTCGCCCACAAAGCGTACCGGACAGGTTCCCAGCCGCGTGACATAATGCGGCGAACGATTTCCGAAGGGGTCTGCCAGGAAGTCGATGATCAGCTTCACGCCGTTGGCGTATCGGCAGACGATGTTGTTTGCGGTGGGTTCATACTCGATCGGCATCGTGTCGTCGGCCTGGTTGGCCCATTGACAGAGATCGACCGTGTGGGCTCCCCAATCGAGCAGGCGGGCTCCTGAATCGAAGTCCCACTGACCTCGCCAACGACCGTCGCAGTAGGACTGGTTGAACGGTCGCCAAGCGGCTGGGCCGAGCCACAGGTTCCAGTCAACCACGTCGCGAGCCGGCAGGGGCTGAGCCGGCAGCCAGGTGTTGTCGAGCGTTGGGAAGTAGACCGACGCGTGCATGGTGTGGAGCTTGCCGAGCTTCCCGGAGTGCACCCACTCGACGGCCTGCTGAAAGTTTGGCACGCTGCGGCGCTGCGTGCCCGCCTGGAAGATTCGCTTCTCCCGGTGCATCGTATCCGCCAGTTCCTGACACGTAGCGATGGTGATGCCGCATGGTTTTTCGCTGTAGACATCCTTGCCGGCTTCCGCCGCCAGCATCGACGCCGCTGCGTGCCAGCGATCGCCCGTTGCGATCAGCACCGCATCAATATCTTTGCGGTCAAGCAGTTCGCGGAAGTCTCGATAAAGCACACAGTCCGCGTTTCCGTAATGCTCATCGATCAGCTTCTTGCCAGCGGTTCGTCGACTGGCCTGGACGTCAGCGATCGCGACGCAGCGGACATCGCCGAACGGCAACATCGACTTCACGTCGTACGTGCAGCGAGGCCCAATGCCGATGATTCCAAACGTGATCTTTTCACTGGCCGCCGTCGCTCCATCCCGTCCAAGAACGTATGAGGGAACAAACGTCGCCGCCGCAGTGGCAGCGATACCTGTCGTTAGAAATTCACGTCGCGTACTGGCTGGCCTGTTCATCGTCCCGCTCCTGTTTGTTGAAGGCTGCGTCAGCAGAACAGTTTGCAGGAAGCAGCGCCGTCGTCAACCACAAGGCCACTCGAAAGGCTCAGCCGATGTTGCGTCTGCCCTTTGGGGGCTCATCACTAGCCGAGGCTGGCATCACAACCTGCAGCACTGGCGCCGTCGAAATTACGTGACTGTCAGTTTCAAGTTCTCCGGCGGCCGCGAAGTACAAATCTCTTTACCGGGTGTACCTGGCCTATTTTCGAGCAGTCGCAAAAGAAATCCAGAGCAGCCTTGCTCGGGATGTAGCGAGCTTTCCAAAGCCTGCCCCGGAGCATTTCAAGGTGTCTCTCACAGAGTTGACAGCGGAAGAAGTCGCGGCGATCGAGTCGAACTCGATGTGGCCTCGTTTTCTGATCGGTCCTGTGGGGTTGGCAGCTCAGGCAGCGCTGGCGCTTTACTGGCCGACCGGGCATGTGGGGTGGCAGGTTCTCTGGACTGCACTCGCCGCTTATGTATTTTTCTGCTGGACCAGCTGCTTTCACGAAGCGTCTCACCAGACGATCTGCGGTTCGCGCCGAGTCAGCATCGTTATTGGCCGCGCGATCGGCACCATGATCTTTGTGCCGTACTCGATCTATCGAGAAAGTCACATTCGGCATCACGCTTATCTCAACAAGCCTACTGATTGGGAACTGTGGCCGTACTCCGACCCGCAGACATCCCTCTGGTTCCGGAGGTTCTTCTGCTGGCTCGAATTCCCATTGGGTGTGTTCACGACGCCATTCGCTTACGGAAGGCTCTACTTTCACTCCGGCTCGCCACTGACCGATTCAAAGATTCGACGCCAGATCGGCTGGGAGTACGTCGCCATGTTCATCACCTGGATGGCGATCCTGACAACGGTGGCTGTCACCGGAAGCTGGATCATCTTCCTGCGAGCGTGGGTGATTCCTCACTGGATTGCCGGAGTGCTCCAGGCTTTTCGCAAGTTTACCGAACATCTGGGGATGAAAAGCTACGATCCACTTCTGGGAGCCCGCACGGTTATCAGCCAGACGTGGCTGACGAAAATCGCCTGCTATTTCAACTTCGACATCTTCATGCACGGCCCGCATCATCGCCATCCGCGAGCGTCAACGAACCAGCTTCGCGAAAAGATGACCGATTATCAGCGAAGCAATCCCGACCTCGTGTATCCGGTCTTTCCGACATACCGGTCAGCCATCCTCGACATGCTGCCGGCCATCTGGAATCCCGGTGTCGGCATGAACGCTGGCGCCCCGGCTCCTGTGGCTGAGAAAGCCCAGGTCGAGAACTTTGTGGCCGACGTCTCCAGAGACATTCTGTCGGACTCGGAAAATGAAACCCGAAGCGTCGCCAGCGAATTCTCCCGCTGAGCTTGAGAAGCGTGCCTCGTCCTGCGAGGGCAGATCGCGCAGAGGCAGAATGCTTCATTGTGCGAGTTTGGCGTCGACTCGCGTTCGGTGTCTCATCCCGGGCTGAGGACGCGGCATCCGGTCGCCTGTGCGTCGCTCACTGATTGCAGGCAATCCGTGCGAGGCTGGTCTGGAGAGGTTTTGGGTCTTGCGGTTTCGATTGTCTGATTATGGAAGCGGAAAGTAGTCTCATGTCTCAGATGTGGTTTTAAGTTTGTCGCATGATTGGTTCGCCAGAACGGGTCAGCGAAGAACGACGCTTTGATAACTCATCATCAACCTTAACCGAAAGTCTATCGATGAATCGTTCAGTCCTTCGCGCCGCAACGAGTCTGTTTCTGCTTTTCGGTGTTCTGTCGTCATCGGCCTGGAGTCATTATCTGTGGGTCGTGCTTGATAAGAAGTCCGGAGAGCACGGCACGGTCAACGTCTATTACGAAGGCGGGCCAGCGCCCGGCGACGGGCAGTATCTCGATCGATTTATCAGGAGCGGCAAGACCTGGATTCGCACTCTTGCTGCCGGCCGTCCTGCCGAGTTGAAGATGCAGGAGGCAAAGTCACCAGGCAAGCGCTGGCTGTCGGCTTCGCTCACCTCGGACGGTCCACGGAGTATCGATAGCTATGGCAAATTTGGCGTGTACCGATACGGCAAGACGGACGTGCTGCTGCATTATTACGCCAGGCACTTCGACGTCAGCTCGCTGGACGAACTGATGAAGCTCGGGCGAGCCGAACAGCTCCATCTGGATATTGTCCCGCAACTCATTGATGACGGGCTCGGTTTTCAAGTCCTGTGGAAGGGTAAGCCCGTCGCTGGTCGACCGGTCGCCGTCCGCGGACCAGGCGGATTCAACGCGAATCTGACGACAGACGAAAAGGGCCACGTCCATTTCGAACTGAAAGGGCAGGGCCGCTACACCCTACGGACGAGTGTCGAGCAAAAAGAAACCGGCACTGACGACGGCGAAGAATTTCAATTGGTCCGCCACCACGGAACGGCCCTGATCAATCTGCCTGTCCACAAGAAATGAATCAGCCGCAGAGGGTAGCCTGGGTCTCGACCCAGCAAGATTTTATCGTGTGAGCATGCGTCGATATTTGCGATCCCGCTCTGGCCGGGTTTATTTCTTCACGCTGGTGACTCACGAGCGACGTCCGCTCCTGACGACAGAGGCAGGCCGTTCAGCGCTACGTGAGTCTATTCGACATGTCCGGCAGACTCATCCCTTTCGGATCACGGCTATTGTTCTGCTTCCCGATCACCTTCACGCTGTGCTGGAACTTCCCGATGGAGACTCTGACGATTCAACTCGATGGCGTTTGATCAAGTCTCAATTTACTCGCCGCTGGCGTGAAGCCGGTGGAGCGGAAGGGGTCGCATCTCAGAGTCGCCAGCAAAAGGGCGAACGTGGAGTCTGGCAGCGACGATTTTATGAACACACATGCCGAGACGAAAACGACTTGAAACGCTGCGTGGACTACATCCATGTGAATCCACTCAAGCATGGTCTGGATTCGAAAGTCCGTGACTGGCCATGGTCGTCATTTCACCGGTATGTCAGGCTCGGCGAGTACTCGCCGGATTGGGGCAGCGCGAACGACTGGTACGGAGATGAATTCCTCGATGCTGAATAAAGCCGGGGCACAATCCGCTCGGCTGCAAAGAGTACGCCGAAACCGGTAGGCTGGGACGCGTCTCAGCAATGCTCACACGCTGGGGCGAGACCCAGACTACGTCACTAAATGCAACCAGTGCCACCCAATTACGATGAGCGATTGGTATGGGTCAGAAAATGCCACCAGCCCGACTGACCTAGACCGGCAATGATGGCAATCAGAACGGCTAGCAGACCGAGCCAGATAACGATCGCAATTTGAGATGCACGTCGGGCTCGGTCGGCTTCCCACCACCGCCGCGGTCCGATTCCCTTGGCAAGGAACGTGACGACGCCGGCGAGATTCACACAGATCACGTTCACCAGAACCAGCAGTGCGGCTCCCCCTGCCTCTGAATAATGGCCACCAGTGAGCATCATGCCGGACACGGCAAGCGGCGGCAGCAGAGCCACAGCAACCATCACTCCGATTAGCGAGGTCGGGGCACCGGTTGTGTAGGCCAGCACTCCCGCACATCCTGCGGCAAGTGCCAATAGCGGGTCGGACATGCCAACGACAGTCCGGGACGCAATTTCCTCACTGGCCATAGATGGCTGAAACAGAAGGCCAATGCTGCAGGCCAGCACAAAGGCGAACCCGACGCCAACGATATTGGTCTTTAATGACTTCTTCGCAAGGTCCGTGTCTCCCAGTGTGGTTGCGAGGGCCAGCGAGACATTCGGCCCGAGCAGCGGAGCCATCACCATCGCTCCGATAATGATGGCTACGCTGTCACGAATCAGCCCGATCCCGGCGACGATGGTGGAGAGAACGATCAGAATTAGAAATGTTGATGAGAGGTCGGCTGATTTCGAGATCGCCGCGTAGAGCTCATGCCGGCTGACTCTCTGCGGAGTTGCGTCGGAGTCTTCCGTTTCTTCGTCTTCTTGAGGAGTTGGGATGGTGGCTTCGACGCGGAAGACCAGAATTCGTAGATCAGGCCGCTCGCCAAACGCATTCTGCACGCGGTCGACAATGGCTTCCACTTCGTCTGCGGTCGTCAGAATCCGCGACAGCCGATGAGCATCATCCAGAGACTCATCCCAGATTCCGAGCGTTCGATGCTTAGCGAGCAATTCCGGAATGCGGCTAACCGAATCAACCGAAAGCACTACTTCCACAAGCCGTAAGTCCATCGTCTATCCCACGCCGTGAGTTGTTTTAAGATCGACGAGAATCTTATGGGAAACAGGGTGGTCCGTCGTTGAACAACGAGAATCTGGTGTCGAGACGCGCCCTGCGAACAATGGCGTCGTCTGGGGCTCGACCCAGCTTGTGGGCATTGCAGGTTACCTCTTGTGCTTCGCACACCGGTTGCAAGCAACCAGTGCCACCCAATCAGGATGAGTCATTAGCAAGAATCAACCAGTGCCATCCGGGTTGGAGAACCTCTTGTGCCTGCGGCACCCAGACTGGGTCAGGACCCAGCCTACGTCACTTCACTCTTAATTCCAGTTGCATTCGCAATGCTCACTTTTTTCCACGAGTCGTCCACAAGATTCACATCGACCGCGATGGCTCGCTGCGATTCCGCTTGGAGTTCGGCGTTTGCGACGCGCTTTAGATTCGGCTTTGTTGCGACGCATGACTGCTTGGACTTTCTTCCGGATCTTCTCAATAACAGTATGAAGCGATTCGTCCTGATTCTGCGATCGCCAGTCTTCGAAGAATATCACGCAGTCAGCCCATTGTTCGGGTGACATCTCAGGAGCGTTTGCCAATACCATATCACATAGATTTCGAAGCATTTCGAGATTGAAAGACTCGGATGATTGCCATATTGAAATTATCTCGGTGACATATGCACTACACGATTCGACCGCGTTTCCAATTTCAGTAAGTTCTTCGGAACTTACAGTCCGTTTCTTGAAATGCAGATTCAGGAGCAAAAGCAGTGATTGGCGATGCGGTACCACCGATTTAGGTACTCGTCCACTCACCCATGCTTGGATCCATTCCCACGAGATGAACTCCCTTCGGATGAATTCCTTGGACTCGCTTTCAACTTGACTTATGAGCTTTTTGCACTCACTTCGAAGTGATGCCGAACCGACAATTTCAGTCTTCGCAAAGGAAGCAAGCCGTTGAAGAACCTGTTTTTGGGACTGAAACTCCTTCGGGAGCGTAATCCCAAGTGACGTCAATGTTTCTAGATTTGCGACCTTTCGAGACCGGATAGAAAGTATCCATGGATCGGCATTCTCATCGTTAGGAGCCATCGAACGAAACCGTTCAAGTAGTGACCTGACTCCGTGTTCGATTACGAAATCAATGTCACTCTCCAGAAAAGATTTCTCATCGACGAAGAGTGTTCCTGCTTCCTGTTCAGCGAGAGTGTGTAGCGAATCTGCAAGTCCAGTACACAGAATTGATGGAATAAATTGGGTGATTTTTTTCTGTACCCAAGAGATACCTTCTTGGTCAATTCCACCCAATGCTGCAATGTAAAGTTGAAGGGCTGACCCTTCTGATGCGATAGCACATTCGTAAATTGCAGCGTGAGAGCGAGTGATTGCTTGGGCGAATTCAGTGGATGAAACATCACCCCAAATTCGATTTGCTAACGACAAACCACGTTCAGAAAGTTGTAATTCTATACAGTAGTCCCAATCGTCCATATCAGAAATCTTAGAGGTGATGGGTGGGTATCCCCAGTGGCGTAGGTGGGTCGCGACCCAGCTTCCGGCTGTTGCTGGGACCAGTCCCAGCCTACGGATCGACCTGCCGCTTAGATGTACTCGTTGATCAGGTTTTCGATCAGTTCCTGGCGGCCGCTGCCGCTGGGGGCGGCTTCGCCCTTTGCGAGCATGTAGGTTTCCAGGTCGGCGAAGTTGACTTCTCCGGCTTCGATCTTTGCTCCGATGCCGCTGTCCCAACTGCTGTAGCGGTTGGTGACGATTTCGGCCAGGCGGCCTTCTTCGATGATCTTCGCAGCGATCTTGGCTCCGCGAGCGAACGCGTCCATGCCGCCGATGTGGGCGTAGAAGAGGTCGATTGGCTCGAAGCTTTCTCGACGGACTTTCGCGTCGAAGTTGATGCCGCCCGGTGCCAGGCCGCCCTGCTTCAGGATGACCATCATGCACTGCGTGGTCAGGTAGATGTCGGTCGGGAACTGGTCGGTGTCCCAGCCCAGCAGCAGGTCGCCAGTGTTGGCGTCGATGCTGCCCAGGTAGCCCTGCATTGATGAGTACTCCAGCTCGTGCATCATCGTGTGGCCAGCCAGCGTGGCGTGGTTGGTTTCGATGTTCAGCTTCACGACGTCTTCCAGTCCGTACGAACGGATGAAGTTCAGACAGGCGGCGGCGTCGAAGTCGTACTGATGCTTGGTCGGCTCTTTCGGTTTTGGTTCGAAGAGGAACTGACCGGTGAAGCCGATCGACTTCGCGTGCTCATGAGCCATGTGCATGAAGCTGGCGAGGTGGTCGAGTTCGCGTTTCATGTCCGTATTGAAGAGATTGTGGTACCCCTCGCGACCGCCCCAGAAAACGTAGTTCTCGCCGCCGAGTTCGTGCGTGACTTCAATCGCCTTTTTCACCTGAGCGGCTCCGTAGGCAAACACGTCGGCGTTGCAGCTGGTCGCCGCTCCGTGCATGAACCGCGGGTTGGAGAACATGTTCGCCGTGCCCCACAGCAGCTTAATGCCGGTTCGCTCCTGCTCGGCCTTCAGCTTGGCGGCGACTCGGTCCAGGATTTCGTTCGTCTCTTTGAGGCTGGAGCCTTCCGGAGCGACATCGCGATCATGCCAGCAGTAAAACGGCGCGCCCAGCTTTTCGATAAATTCAAACGCGACGTCGACTCGCTTCAGAGCCATGTCGACCGAGTCGGTTCCGTCTTCCCACGGACGCTGCATGGTCGGAGCGCCGAACGGGTCAACTCCCGTGCCTCGGAAGGTGTGCCAGTAGCAGACGCTGAACCGCAGCAGCTCTTCCATCGACTTTCCACAGAGCGTTTCAGAAGCGTTGTAATACTTGTAGGCCAGAGGGTTTCTGCTGTCCGGGCCTTCAAATTCAATCTTCGAAACTTCTGGAAAGTACGACATGGTGGGGGCTCTTTAATTGTTTGAGTTTCAGATGGTTACTGTGCTGAGCGTTGAATCGGGGTGGCTTAGCTTCGAAATTGGATATTCCTGGTGATTGCCAATTCCGCTGAGGACCGCACTCTTTCAAACGCAGCCTGCAAACAAAGCGAGGGTGCAGCGGCGGTTGAGACCGAAATATCCCGACTGGGATGATGGGTCCCGATCCGTCGTAGCACCCTCAAGTCGGGCACAGCGTACCGACGTAAATGTCGATTTTGAAGGAAACCAGTGGCGGCAGGCGGTTTGCATCGAAGGACTCGTATGGGAACGAGACGGCTTCGTGCCGTACATTGTTCAGGTCGGCCGGGACAAGTTGTTTCGGGTCAGTATCGCCCAGCCCTCAAGCAGCGACAGAAACAAGCCTGTGTACGAATTCGGAAGAAACGGAAAAGTGAACGTCGCGGTGGCGGCTGCGGTGATGGTGGCCGTCGTTGTCACGGTCGGATTGTTCATTTTTCTCAGTCCGAAACGCTCGGAAGCACCTGCTGAGCCGACGCGGAAGCTCGCCTCAGACGCTGCTGTTCTGACAAAACTGTCGTTGTCTCTGGACGGAGCGTCGCTGGCGGCGGCCTCGGCAAAGGGCGAGGTGATTGTCTGGCGTCTGCCGGAGAGACGGTCGACGACTGCCGGGAAAGCGACCGATAGCGCGGCCACGCTGCTGTCCTGGTCGCCGGATGGTTTGCTGGTTTGTGGCGACAGCTCGGGGCTGCTGCGAGCATGGCCGCAGGCGGATCTCAAGGAATCGACGGTCGATAGTCCGCGAGTTGCCGTCACGGGCTGTGTCTTTCGGCAGAAGCTGGCCGATAAGCAGATGCTCCTGGGACTGAGCGACGGACGCATCGTGACGATCACTCCGTCAGAAACCATGGTGAGGGAATCCGGACACCGAGGTGTCAAAGCGATGCTGATCAGCGACGATCAGTCAACGCTGGTGTCAGCCGGTAGCGAGGGCGAACTCATCTGGTACGACTTCAAGCGGGACGAAAATGTCGCAACGGCTTCCGTTCACGAAACCGAAATCGCCGCGCTGGCGTGGTCGCCGGGCGGAGCACAGTTTGTCTCAGCCGACTGGAACGGCGAGCTGAGAATCTGGGACACGAAGAAACGGAAACTCATGGCCGAAGCGAAGCAGCCGGACGCGGTTTCCGCTCTGGTCTGGATCGACGATCGAATGGTAACCGGAAGCTGGGACGGTCGGATTCGCGTATGGAACGTCGAGTCGAATCAGCCTGAGCTGGCATTCTCAATTTTTACCGGGCGGCCGATTCACGATCTCGTCGTTGAATCGTCCGGCGAGACTGCGTTCACCGTCTCAGGCGATGGTTCAGTCCGCGAATGGAGCCTGACAACGGCCGTGGCTGAGTGATGACTCTTCAGAGTTTCGAGACCACGGAAGACACGGAATTACACGGAAACCCTTAATCCTGTTATTTCGTCCGTGTAATTCCGTGCTTTCCGTGGTTACTCCTTTCCGGTCGTTCGGTTTGTCATCAGCCTGTTGTGATTGCGGTGCCAATCGATTGAAATGGTGCACCCGCGTGTGCTGACTTCGGTTTGCGATCTTTTGAGAATTGATCTGTGGAAGCAACCACTTACACCTGCCGCATCGTCGTGACGACTGGCCCTGACCGGGGCAAGGTTTTCGAAGTCGACGAAGACCTGATTCATATCGGTCGGGCGGATGAAAATCAGATCGTGCTGGACGATCCGTCGTTGCCGGATCACCAGGCCAGCATTCTGCGAAAGAACGGTCGCTTCGCGATCTTTCGACCGACCGATGCTGAAGTGCGGGTTGACGGGGCCGACATCCCCGCCGAGAAATGGGTGTGGCTGCCGAACGACGTCCGGCTGCACTTTGGTCGACGGACATCGTGCCAGTTGACGTATGAAATGTCGCTCGACAATGAACCGGCAGCTTCCCCGAAACCTGCTGCGGCGAAAGGGCCGAAGTCATCATCAAAGTTACGACCGGCTGCTGTGCCTCAAGCGGGAATCGTCTCGACGAAATCAGGACAGGATTCCGAAGACGCCAGCAACGATGTCGAAGCTGGCGGCGAGCACTCTGTTGATCAGTCGTCAGAGGACGCGTCTGCCGTCGAGGGTGGTCGGAAAAAGAAGAGCCGGAAGAAAGGCAAGTCTGCGAAACGCCAGAAGAACGTGGCGAGGTTTATCACCGATCAGGGCGGGCCGCTGGTGGAACTCGGCGCGGACGGGCATCTTCCGGAGTTGTCGCTGCAGGACGATCTCGCTCGGAAGGAAAAACAGGCGAAACCGAAACAGTCGAATTCGGCGCTGTTGTATTCGGTGCTGGGCCTGTCGTTTCTCAGCTCGCTGGCGATGCTGTTTGCCGAGGTCGATCCGCCGTCCGTTTCGGAACTCAGCAAAGCAGACGCTCGCGAAGAGATTGTTCGTTTCTTCGGCAGCGACGATAAAGAACTGGAGACCTGGCAACGGCGACTGCGCGCGGCTCGGTTAGCTCATTCGCGAGGTGACAGCGAAACGGAACTTCGAAGATACCGTGAAGTCCTTGCGGCACTGAATTCGGAAGACCGGGATGTTCACATTGGGATGACCGGTCGCCTCGCCAGCGACGAGGAGCTGAAAAAGCTCATCGGGATCATCATCAGCCGATAGCGTCTTCTTCGGCAGAATCGTGTGCTACTGGCTCTGCCTGTGTCTCGCGTGTCGTGACTGACACTGGCAGAGCCAGTGGTACACCAGATTGTGGCGTGTCACGGCGGGTCGTGGCCGCCAGGATTAAACGGGTGGCAGCGGCAGATTCTCCACACGCCTTTCAGTGAGCCACGAATTGCACCGTACTTTTGAACTGCCTGAATGAAATAACGGCTGCAGGTTGGGTGGAAGCGGCACTGTTGCCCAATGAGCGGGCTCAGGAAGATCTGATACAGCCGCACCATGCCGATCAGAATCCGGCTTGGCAGATCGACCAGTAGGTTCCAGAGAGTTGAGATCCAGGCGGGCATTCGAAGCTTATGACCAGGGAAACGACAAAGAGCAACTTTACCGCGCAGGCTCGATAGTGAATCGAGAAGCCTGAAATTCTGCGAACCTTGTACCAGGCAATGGCTTTCCAGATCCCTATAGTGTGCCTGTGCCCTTGATGGGGCGATGCAGTTGCACATTCTTCGTGAGCGATTGGGAAACTGATTTTGAAAGCCGTTGTTCTTACGTTTGACCGTCTGCCGACTCATCTGCTGGGGTGCTACGGTAATGAGTGGATTGAAACTCCGGGGTTTGATCGACTGGCCTCGCTCGGCAGCGTCTTCGATCAGCACTTTGCCGAAGTGCCGGGACCGGTCAGCTCCAGCCATCCCTGGTGGACCGGACGATTTGAATTCTTTCGCGATTCGGTGGCGGACGAGCAAGGCGATGGATGCTCCGTCCAAAGCTGGCTTCAACGCCTGAACGATCAGGGAGTCAAGTGTCGGCTGCTTGCTGAAAACACCGAGGGGCTGCCGACTGAATTGTTTTGCTCAATTGAGGCCGTTGGCGGAGTCACCGGCCTGAACGCTGCACACGACGACGTCCCGATCGCTCGGCTTGTTCAACGAGGCATCGAAATTCTCGAAGGTGACGGCTCAGCGGCGGCGGGAACCAGCGAAAATTCACCGGCTGAGCTATTGTGGCTGCATTCTCAAGGCGTGCCGTCTCCGTGGCTGCCGCCGAGACTGTTTGCAGAGCTGTATCTCGACGAGCTGGAAGAGATCGTCGATGGCGAATCGGGCGGCGAAATCGCCAGCGATCTGGTTGGTCAGTTTGAAAACGATCCCGACCTGGTTCGACTGCTGCTTTCTGACTGGCGTCGCGAGGTGGAAGTCGAGGGCGAGCACGGTGCCGATGGCGGGGAGGAATCTGACGAGGCCGCCATCACCGAGGTGTCAGGGGCGTCGAACAACGAACCTGACGACATTGATTCACCAGAAATTGAGCGGCAGATCAGCAGGCTCGTTTTTGCTGGCTACGTTTCGATGATCGATCGCTGGCTCTTGAAGCTGCTGGATGCGGTCGAGAATTCAGGCGAGAAAATCCTGCTCGTCGTGTCGGCAAATCAGGGGCACTCGTTCGGGGAGACCATCGATCTGGTGCCCGGTGCTGTGGGGGCGGCTGTGTCTCGGTACGAGAACGCAGCCCGTACTTCAGACGAGGTTCCAGCAGGATGGCTTAGCGACACTGATGTCAGAACACCGCTGCTGATTACTGAATTCTGTCAGGCAGCCGACAACCGCGAGTTCGGCAGCCGGCACGCAGCTCTGGTTCAGCCGGTCGATGTCGCGGCCACGTTGGAAGACTGGTTCGGCGGCAGCAAAGGCTCGGGGCGCGACGCTGAATCAGTCGGGGAAAGCCTGCTGTCAGCGCTTGCCGGTAACACTCCGGAAGGGCGTTCCGAAGTTTTCTACCTTGGATCAGACGGACAAATGGGCATACGCAGTCGCCATTGGGGGCTTGTGACGTCTGCGGAAGCTTTGCACGACGAGGAGCTGGTGCATTCGGACGTACGGCTGTTTGCGAAACCGGACGATCAGTGGGATGTCCACGACGTTTCCTCACAGTATTCCGAGGTTGTTGACACGCTGCTCGGTCTGCTGCGGCGCCGTTGCAGGGTTGGTAAATAGTGAACTGATTCCTGCGAATCTGTTGCCACAGACATGGTTCGCCCAGACATTCCTTTGCGCCTGAATTTCCTGTCTTTATCAACAGCTTCTGATGATTATGAGTCGGCAGGAGCATGGCTTCGGGCCGGTTTACTTTTGCATTCTAAGCCGATACTTTGGCGACTTAAATCGCTCGACTGTCCGGATTCCTGAACGCTTCTGGACGCGAGCCGACGCTTTCGTCGAACTCAGCCCAGCCGTAGGCTCGTTCAGGCTTATTTCGCAGAAGTTTGGGTACGCTCTTCAGGAATCACGATCATGGCCAATGTCGCCGCACTTGCGTCTGCTGCTCTGTCAGAATCAAACGGAATTTTCAGACTCGCCCCGAACTGGGTGCCTCGATCGTTCCTGCAGCCAGGACGTCGGCTCAAGCTCAACCCGAACCACTATTACGCTCTCGGCATGAACCGGGGCGGGATCGATGAGCGATGGTTCGGCTCGACAACGGAAGCGGCCAACGACAACCGCAACTGGGACGAAGGTCTGAGTTACTGTGTCACCTCGACCGGTGAAAAGTTCCTGCTCAGAGACGCCGTGGCGGAACTCAAAGGCGAGATCATTGGCGACGAGATCTGGAACAAGTATTCGAAGTGGCCGGTCTATTCCAAATTCTTCGACAACATGGGCCCGATTCCCCACCACATGCACCAGAACGCCGAACAGGCGGCGAAGGTTGGTCAGGAAGGCAAACCGGAATCGTACTACTTCCCTCCGCAGCTCAACCCGACCGGCAACAACTTCCCGTACACGTTCATGGGGTTTGAGCCGGGCACGACGAAAGAGCAGGCTATCAAGTGTCTCGACGACTGGAACAAGGGCGACAACGGCATCCTTGATCTGTCGAAAGCCTACCGCCTTAAACCAGGCACCGGCTGGCTGATTCCGCCTTGCGTGCTGCACGCTCCGGGCAGCCTGCTGACGTACGAGCCGCAGTGGGGCAGCGATGTGTTCGGCATGTACCAGAATCTGGTCGAAGGCCGCGAAGTTCCGCGAGCACTGCTGACTAAAGACTTCCCGGAAGAGTTCCACGACGACAACGAGTACCTGATCGACGCGCTCGACTGGGAAAAGAACGTCGATCCGAATTTCAAAGACAACAATTACCTTGAGCCGGTTGTCTGCTCCGAAGGCGATGGCTGGGCTGATCGCTGGATCGTCTACGGCAAAGTCGACGGCGAACAGCTTTTCACTGCGAAAGAACTGACCGTTCAGGCGGGGGCCAAATGCACGATCAAGGATACGGGAGCCTACTCCTGGATCACGACTCAGGGCCTTGGCCGAATCGGCAATATGCGATTGCAGACGCCGGCCATGATCAACTTTGGCGACCTGACCGACGACGAAGTCTTCGTCACCGCAAAGCGAGCGGCTGAAGGCGTTGAGTTCGAAAATACCGGTGACGAGCCACTCGTCGGACTGCGCTACTTCGGCCCGAACGCTCAGCCGAATGCACCAGCAATCGGTGCGTACAAGAATCAGTAATTATCAAACCGTAGGGTGCGTCTTGACGCACCAGATTTTCTTAAATACTGGATTCAAGTGGTGCGTCAAGACGCACCCTACGGAAGGAATTTGTGATGCCGCTGAAACTGCACAACGCCATGTGGCCGGGACTTGTCGGCAAGGGAACGGACGAAGGTCAGGAGCCGCCGATCAGTCTGGAACGAATGCTCGAACTGACCGCCGCTGCGGAAGTCAATGGGCAGAAGTTCGACGGCATCGACTACTTCCTCTTCCTGCCACATACAAATCCTGAAGCGACCGACGACGAACTGCGAGGAATCGCTGACCTCATTGCGTCGCACAATTTCACGGTTGGTTCGCTGGTTGCTCCGATCTGGCCGGGAACAGTTGGTGACTCGGCGATGGGCGACGATGCCGCTCGTGAGAAATTTCTCTCAGCTGTCACGATGGCCTGTCGAATCGCCCGTATTTTCGAAGACCACGGCGTCCGCAAGTACGGCGTAATTCGTATCGACTCGGCCGAGTTCGGCGTCGAGAAGTGGCGTGAAAATGCGAAAGCCAACACGACCCGCATTGCCGATACGTTCCGCGAAGCTGCGAAGATCGCCGCTGATAACGGCCAGCGTCTCGCCGCTGAAGGCGAAATCTGCTGGGCCGGTATGCACTCCTGGAAGGACATGCTGGATCTTCTGGAAGAAGTCGGCATGCCGGAGTCACTCGGTTTCCAGGCCGACCTGGCTCACACTTATCTCTACCTGCTGGGATACAACGCTCCTGAACATGCGCTGGTCAAAGAAGGCTACGGCGACGACGAGTTCTACGCCGCCTACGAGCAGATGACCGACAAGCTGCGTCCCTGGACGCTCGACTTCCACGTCGCTCAAAACGATGGCGAAGTTCACGGAGCTGGCTCACATGACAAAACCGGCAAACACTGCCGGGCCGATGACCCCAACGGCAAACTCGACATCACAAAATGCTCGGGCTACTGGCTCAAAGACTACGAGCAGCGGGGCATTCAGCACATCTGCTGGGACGGTTGCATGTTCCCGAACGCGACTCTTGAGAATGGCGAAACCTGGAACACGATCCTGGACGCCATGATCAAGGTCAGGGACGCCCAAGGTTAGTAGGTTGGACATAAATTTTAGAGGGAGACGACGATGGCTACGAAACCATTGAATATTGGACTTGTCGGCTATGGATTCATGGGCCGGACTCATTCCAACGGCTACAAACGAGTCAACGACTTCTTTCATGAGTTGGAGTACCGTCCCGTTCTGAAGGCGATTTGCGGTCGCAATGCAGAGCGAACGAAAGAGTTCGCTGAGCAGTGGGGCTATGAGTCAACCGAATCTGACTGGAAGGCTCTGATCGCTCGCGACGATATCGACGCGATCGATATCTGCACGCCGAACAACACTCACGCGGAGATCGCCATTGCTGCTGCCGAAGCCGGCAAGATGGTGCTCTGCGAAAAACCGCTGGCTCGCACGACGGAAGAGAGTCTGCCGATGGTTGAAGCCATCGAAAAAGCCGGCGTCGCCAACACTGTCTGGTACAACTATCGTCGCGTGCCGGCTGTGACGCTGGCCAAGCAGATCATCGATTCCGGCAAGCTCGGCAGAATTTTCCACTATCGCGCCAATTTCCTGCAGGACTGGACGATCTCGGCAGACCTGCCTCAGGGCGGTGAAGCCCTGTGGCGGCTGGATGCTGAAGCGGCAGGTTCCGGAGTGACGGGCGACCTGCTTGCCCATTGCATTGATACCGCGATCTGGCTGAACGGTGGCATTAAAGATGTGTCGGCCATGACCGAAACATTCATCAAAGAACGCGTCCATCAGGGCACTGGTGAAAAGCAGGCTGTCACGATTGACGACGCCTGCATTTTTCACTGCCACTTTAATAATGGTTCGCTCGGGCTGTTTGAGTCGACTCGTTACGCCCGTGGTCACAAGGCACTTTACACATTCGAAATCAACGGCGAGCACGCATCGATTCGGTGGGATCTTCACGACCTGAATAGACTCGAATTCTTTGACCACAGCGATGAAGGCATCGTTCGCGGTTGGCGAAGCGTCCATATCACGGATGGCGACCAGCCTTACATGGATCACTGGTGGGTGCCAGGGCTTTGCATCGGGTACGAACACACGTTCGTGCATCAGGTAGCGGACTTCCTGGCGTCGCTGTCGAGTGGTGAGCCATGCAGGCCAACCTTCCGCGATGCACTGGAAACAGCCAGAGTCTGCGATGCTGTTCTCGCAAGTGCCGCCAACAGAGCCTGGACCGACGTCTAACGAAGTTGCTTTAAGGTTGTGGCAAACCTGCTTCGACACAATACTGAACTGATAATTCGAACTGACTACTGGCGGTTGTGGCGTGTTTTGATAACTCGCTGCGACCGCCAGTTCCTGTTGCGCCCGAAGGTTTAGTCGGGCCTCAACCGACTGCGAAGGAGAAGTGCGATGGTGAATCCAATCTCGCGAGAGGGATATGACAAGCTCCGTGAAGAGATTCGACATCTTGAGGAAGAGGTGATGCCTGTCATCACGGCTGCGATTGCGGAGGCTCGGGCCGAAGGTGACCTGAAAGAAAACACCGAGTATCACGGGCAGCGTGAAGCGCAAGGCATGACTCAGGCCAAGATCAATCAATTGAAGAGCAAACTTGCGTCATGCGAGATCGTCGATAAGGCGACTTTGCCCAAAGGCGTCGTCACGTTCGGTTCGACCGTGACCGTCAAGGATCTCGATATGGGCGATCTGGAAACTTATGAATTTGTCGGACCGGGCGAAGAGGACTACACCGGCGACGTCATGAAAATTCTGACCAGCAGTCCCCTCGCGACAGCTTTGTCGGGTAAAAAAGTAGGCGACCAGGTTGAAGTCGACGTCCCACGCGGCACGCTTAAGCTGGAAGTTGTGGAGATCGTCGACTTTGACTGAGATTTCGACCTGCGGCTTTCCATTGGCATTGTGAAAACAGGAGCGTCTCAACGATGCGAATTCTGATAACGGCAGCGGCGACTCTTCTGGCGGTTTTTACGGTGAAGTCTTCTGCCGAAGACTGGCCGGAATTTCGCGGGCCATTGGCAAACGGACACTCGGTTGCGGTCGGGCTTCCGCATAAGTGGAGCATCGACCAGAACGTTGTTTGGAAGCGTGCCATTGCCGGGCTTGCCTGGTCGTCACCAGTGGTGCTCGGAGATCGAGTTTACCTTACCACTTCGGTTGCCGATGGCGACGAACTGGGGCCGGATCAGTCTTTGAGAACGCTCTGTCTGGATGCCGAATCGGGATCGGTTCAGTGGGACGTGGAAGTCTTCCGTCAATCGAAGACGGGGACACCGAAAGACAAGGTTCACAAGAAAAACAGCCATGCAAGTGCGACGCCAATTACCGACGGCAAGCATTTGTTCGTCCATTTTGGCGTGCACGGAACTGCTTGCCTGACGCTTGACGGGAAGACGGTGTGGACCAACCAGAAATTCAGCTTTGCACCGGTTCACGGCAACGGAGGCTCGCCAGTTCTGGTTGACGGCCTGCTTATATTTTCCTGTGACGGGGGCGACGTTGACTTTATCGTCGCGCTCGACCAGGCCAGCGGAAAAGTTCGCTGGAAGACCGATCGCACGGCGGCTCATCTTAAGAAGAAGTTTGCCTTCTCGACACCATTGATTATTACCGTCGATGGTCGTCAGCAGGTTGTCTCACAGGCTGCGGGCGCTGTTTACGGCTACGATCCCAAAGACGGCAGTGTGGTCTGGAAGGTGGATTACGAAGACGGCTATTCCGTGGTGCCTCGTCCCGTTTTTGCTCACGGTCTCCTGTTCGTGTCGAGCGGCTTTGACAGAGCGAAAATTCTGGCTATTGACCCAACAGGCAAAGGAGACGTCACTCAGTCGCACGTTCGATGGGTCATGACAAAAGGCGCTCCACACACACCTTCGCCTCTGGTGGTTGGCGACGAGTTGTACATCGTCAGCGATGGCGGAGTATTAACCTGCCTCGACGCGAAGTCTGGCGAGGTCCACTATCAGGAACGTCTTGGCGGCAAATATTCAGCGTCACCGTTGTTTGCGGATGGAAAAATCTACGTCCAGGCCGAGGAAGGTGAAGGAATCGTGTTTCGCCCCGGCACGGAGTATGAAGAGGTCAGCAGAAACAAACTGGAAGCAAGAACGTTTGCTTCGTTTTCCGTCTATGGGTCGTCTCTGCTGATTCGAAGTGAGAAACATCTTTATCGAGTCTCGAATTAAAGATTTTTTGGTGATCGAGTGACGCTGCTCTGAACAGGCTGAGAAGGTTTTACGATGTCAAAATTTCAGGCGGTTCCCGATCAGGCTGATCTTGAAAATATGGATCGCGATCTGAGGTTCTATCCGAGTCAGATAAAGAAGCCCGGAACTCTGAGCTTTGAACAGGTCGAGCAGTACAACCGCGACGGGTATGTCAAAGATCTGGCTGTCTTTTCACCGACTGAAACTGAGGAAGTTCGCACCTACTTTGATGCGTTACTGGAACGAGCCATCGCAGCTGGCGGCGACAGCTATTCAATCAGCAGTGCTCATCTGACGTACGGTCGAGTCTATGACCTGCTGTGCGAACCGCGTATCGTTGCTTATGTGAAGGATATCCTTGGCGAAGATGTGATCGGTTGGGGGTCACATTTCTTCTGCAAAATGCCGCACGACGGGAAGTCAGTGGCCTGGCATCAGGATGCGAGCTACTGGCCGCTGACACCGTCAAAGGCTGTTACCGTGTGGCTGGCCATCGACGATGCTGATATCGAGAACGCCTGCATGAAATTTGTGGCCGGTTCGCAGCATGTCGGGCATTTGACGTTTCGACCGAGTTCCGACGAAGAAGGTAACGTCCTGAATCAAACGATCGACAACGCCGAGCAGTACGGTGAAGTTGTCTTCGACGAGCTGTTGGCCGGACAGGTGTCGTTGCACTCGGATTTGCTGCTGCATGGGTCCGAAGCGAACGACTCAGATCGTCGTCGCTGTGGCCTGACCTTGCGATATTGCACGCCTGACGTAGTCGCTGGTTCCAACTGGCACGACAAGGGGGTCGTGGTGGCGGGTAAGGATTTTTCGGGAAACTGGTTGAACCCGGCCCGACCTGCCAATGACTGATTGCTCCACGCGAAGAGTCGATCGTCGCAAGTTTTCGACATTGCTGGGGCGTGATTTGACAGTCTGTTGGTGAATTGGCAGGGGCACTCCGCCGTGCTGCGCGCCTCGCAGAAATCGTGCTGATGTCGGCTGTGGCCCGTCTGCGTGCGTCGGCTACTTTGAGTGGTTTAACAGGCTGTTTGACCGAGTGCCGTCGTACTTTTGAGACGGCTTGTCAGGGTCACCAGATTCAGCATTCCCGCTTTCGAGCCCGTTTGCTTCGACCGAATTCTGGTGTGTCGAGCGAATGCTCTGCTGCGTGGTGCCTGAGTTGATGCGGAAGGCCTCTGCGAGGTTCCTCGATTCGAAATCTATGAATTTCGGTAAAATCGGAAAAACAGGAACTTTCGGGTCTCACGCAGAGGTGGTATATTCGCTGTAGATTGCGTAGTTTGTGGGTCTGCGGCGGGAGACTGAGGACAGAAGGGCACTTTGTCAGCGGCGGCGAGCCGAAGTGCAGTTGCCTAAACACCGAGCCAATCTGCCGTTCTACGAGGATTCAATCGTCTAGCGGCATTTGTAGTTTTGAGTTCGGCAATGCAAAACGGCTTCGTTCACGACGTCGGCTGACGCGGGTCAGTCGAGGATCGTCTGGGTGGCGAACTCGATCAAAGACGTCGCTTTCTGCGATATCACTTTTCAGGTAACAAGATCAGGAACGAAGAGGAACACTCCAATGAAGAAACTACTTGTGGCACTGGCCGTGCTCGCTTCCGCGAGTACTCAAAGCCAGGCGGGCGATTGCTGTAAGGCGGCGACATGCGCCCCCTGCCCTCAGGTGGCGTGTCAGGCTCAGCCAGCCTGCCAGCCTGCAGTCGAATGGAAGGAAGTCGAGCGAACCGTACTCGTTCCGACTTGGGAAACCGAGAAGAAAACGGTGACTCGCACAGAGTACAAGCAGGAAACATCTGAGCGTGAAATTACCGTCAACCAGTGGGTCCAGAAGCAGGACAAAGTAAGTCGCGATGTGACTTACTACGAGTGCGAAAAGAAGGTGAAAGATGTCACCCACAAAGTGGCGAAGCAGAACTGGAAGGATGTCGAAGTCAAGTACCACGTCAACGTTCCAACCCGTGAGACGAAGACCGGAACTCGAACCGTCCGGAAACCACACTGGAAAGAAGTTTCTCACGAATACACCGTAATGGTGCCTTCGCTGGAAACGCAGACTCAGAAGTACTGGGTGTGGGAAAGCGTTCCCGTCAAGAAGACCCGCAAGGTCTGCGAAGACAAAGGTCACTGGGAAGAAAAGCAGGTTCAGGTTGGCGGATGCAATCCCTGCCAGACAGCCTGTGGATCATGCAACACCTGCTGCAATCCCTGCCCGGTAACCTGCACTCAGAAAGTCTGGGTACCGAACATCGTCGAAACCGAAGTCGAGTACACCGTTCACGAGTGCCACAAAGCGGAAAAAACTCGTGAAGTTCAGGTATGCGTCAGCAAGCCTGAAAAGAAGACCTGTACCCGCAAAGTTTGCGAGTGGGTCGAAGAACAGGAAGAGTACACCTACGAAGTTTGTGGCTGGAAACAGGAAGAAAAGACCTGCACTCGCAAGGTCTGTGAAACCAGCTGGGAAGAAGTGACGAAGAAAGTCGAATGCTCCGAGTGGGTAGCGAAGACGAAAACCGTTGAAGACACCGTCTGCCGTTGGGAATGCGTTCCAACCAAAAAGACGATCAAGGAAACACGCTGCGTTCCTGTCGAAGTGCAAGAAGAAGTTGATGTGCAGGTTTGTCGGATGGTTGAAAAGACCATCAAGGAAAAGGTCTGCGTTCCAGCACCTGCTCCCTGCAGTGCTTGCCAGCCAGTTGCCCCTTGCAACGCCTGCAAGCCAGCTCCGTGCAAATCGAGCTGCAAAAGCTGTTGCTCGTAAGTTAACGGTCTGATCCGAACATTGGCCGCTGGTTGCTGTCAAACGGCGGCGGCCAATGTTTCATACGGCAGAGTTCTCACAAAGCTGTCGCGAAAACGCCCCGCAACGAATGAATCGTAGCGGGGCGTTTTTTTTTGCGCTGATGGATTTGGCAACTCAACCTACTTCATTGTTCGATCGACCGAGGTCGCGCTGCACTTGATTCTTGAGTCCAGCCAGTCCAGAAGTTCGTTCAGGGTCTCGCTCCAGTCTTCCTCGTTGAGAAGTTCGTGATAGTGCTCATCAAGGATTCTCATCGTCCTGTCCGGCGAACCTGTTTTCTCCAGCCAGGGTTCGACCGCCAGCGGATCGACGATCAGATCGGCACCTGCCTGCATTGCCAGAACCGGAATGGCAATCGACGCCGCATCCTTGTGGGCATCCAGCAGGGCCTGCTTCATCTGAAAAAACCACGAAGCCGTTACGCTGCGATGTAATAGAGGATCCGAAGCACGCTTCGCCAGTGCTTTGGCGTTTCGGGTTGTGTGTTCGGGCGGAACCTTGCTCTGGAATCTGGTCGTCGGAGCAACGAACGACATCATTTTTCCAATGGCGTAGGTTAATGGATCGATCTTCACCCGCAGGCCGAGCAGTGGTGACATTGGTATCAGAGCTGCCAGCCGCGACGCGCGAGTTTCGGCAAATCGGATGGAGACGAGTCCGCCAAAGCTGTGCCCCATGACTGCCGTGCGAGACGGGTTCAATTCGAAGTACTGCCAGATGGTGTCTAGATCCTGGAGGTACTGCTCGAAGCGATCGATGTGAACGGCGATGCCATCAGACCGGCCATGCCCGCGCAAGTCAGGGATCAGCACATCCCAACCGTGGGCGACAGCGGCTTCGGCGGCGTGCAGGTATCGACCTCCGTGTTCACTGGTTCCGTGAATGATGACCAGTGTGCGACCGCAGCGAACGGTTTGCGGTGCAGTGCAGCTTCGCACAAAGAGATTAGCGGAATCGTTCGCCGCAACGTTGAACTCGGTGCACTTCATGGTTCGGCGCCCCTCTCTGTCGTTCTGACACTGAGGACGATGTTAAACACCGCAGATGACCGAACGTCTTTTTGAATAGCGAAATCGAATTCAGAGGATGCTCAGTCGCCCGGAAGAATCTTTTGTGATCCACAACAGCAGTCAGACAGAACACTCCTGCCGGGCGACTGTTGAAAAGCCGAACGAAAAACTTCCGGTTCTACTTAATACGTCATTACAGCGGCTGTTCCTGAAGTGGAATTCGCATTCTTAGTCGGCTGAATCCAAGATCGATGCGGCTGGTCAGGCCGTGAAGCTGCAGTTCACCGGCGTCTCGATCAATCTGATAATGCACAATTTTGTCCTGAATCATGGGGGCCGAGTCGACGTAATCTTCACCCGTCTCCCGGTCAATCACTCGAATTTCAAGCGACCTCGTACTGCTGGATCGTTTCGGGCTGACCCGTGAGATGCCGACCAGGAACGGCAGTGAGCACCGATCTGTTCGGATAAAGCTTCGTTGCTGGACTGGGGTTGTCCACAACAGCTTTCCAGTCTTACGGGATGCCGCGATCAGCAATCCGCGATGGACATGATCAACGGGGACCACCGAATCACTGGCTAGAGAATAGATCTTGTCGGAATCTCCGGATACTTCCGACCGCTGAATGTTGACGTAGACGTTTTCGTCATCAGAAAAAACTCTCAACGACGACATGTAACGTGTCTGGTCTCGCGTCAATTCAAGATCGACGATCATTCGGGATGCGTCGGCTGAAAAAACGCGAAGCCTGGTATCGGTGCTCATCAGCGCCAATTCATCCTCGGTTGACCACGCGGAATAAAACCTGTCTGCAAGTTCTTCATCAAGTAGCATTTCGTCAGCCAACGGATCCCAGATGCGGATGCGTTTTCTTGAAGTGTTGGTTTCGAGCGTCACATGAAACAGTTTTCTGCCCACCACGTGGTGTGGATAGCGAAAGTCGACATTCAACTGATCCTTTCGAATGATCTCGCCCGTCTGCGTCGAAAAGAGCGTGTACCGCGACTGATCCGCGTGAAACATCACCAGCACATTTTCGTCGCCGAACAGTCCGGCTTCACGATCGACTTTAACGCCGCTGGCAAGATCAAGATCCGAGCGTCGCCACAGAACACGGCCGGTTGATGGTTCGATTCCGAAAAGGTGCTTCCGAGTCTGGAAGACGCACACGGACGGCGTCGACGGACCTGGTTCAATCAGTTCCTGGCCGTATTCAAGGGGAGGGAATGCAATTTGCCAGAAAGGCGGTCCATTCTGGTTTTCAAATCGCCCGTCCTGACTTTCGATCAAAGAAACGGCCAGCATCCCTGCCCCGGTTCCTACCGGCATTAAATGACCGATCGAGCGATAACTCTGCAGACCTGGCAGCGTCACTCGATTGGGTATGGCAATCGAGCCTCGTTCAGTTCCCGCAAGGCGGTCGAAGATTCGCCATTGACTCTGCATGGAGCTGGCATCGTGAACCAGGTCGAACTCAGAGAGTTGACCGTAAATGACTCGACGCGAGAAGTTCTTCCACAGGTTCGATGTCAGTGGATTCGAGGTTCCGAATCCCCGTTGCCTGACCGAGACCCGTTGAACGTTCCATTTCAGCGGGTGAAGGTCGGCAAAGATTTGTCGGGCTGAGTCATCGCCAGAGTACAGTCGGACAAAATCGGCACCGGTCAATGAACGACCATGGTTTCCGGTTGGCGTGCGTTCGGTACCGTCGCCTGTCCGCAGCGCAGAAAGGACGGTATCCAGTCGGTCTTCCGTGACAGCGCCCAGGTCAGCAGAGCTGAACTCTTTTTCGAAACGATAAAGCGCGTTGCCAGCTTCTGAACTGAGTCTCAGCTGGCTCCAAAGGGAAATTAAAAGTGCGTCCGCAACAGCTCGTACTTCCGTTTCCGGATGCGAACGGTTTTGAAGAATCAGCAGCTCGGCTTCCTGGACTCGTCCTGCCTGAATCAGCCGATCGGCAAGTCGATTTCTCACTCGCCCGGCTTCAGCAGTTGCGGCGTACAGCTTAAGGAAGCCGTCCAGGCTTTCGATCGTATTCAGCGACAACGCGACCTGCCGGTCCTGCTCAATCAAATCCTGCAGTTGAGCGCGGGCGGGGAATGTCGACGTCTGAAGACTTTGCCGGACAAGCTCTCGCGCATACGCATCGGCAGACACCAGAGAATCTTCGCTGCGTTTCATCGGAATGAATGAATCAAGTCCCGTGTCAATCGCCTGTCTGGCAAATCGAACGGCGGACAGGGACGAATCGTTCTCGGCTTGCCAGTGAGCCTGCTCGATCAGTGCGTAACCTTGTTCCTGCGGCAGTTTGGACAGTTCAGCCAGTTGCTCGACCATGCTTTGCCGCTGGGCTGCTGTGAGGTCAGTCTCGCGCTGGTTCAGTCGTCGAATGATCAATTCACGCAACAGCCATCGTGCTCGATCGACGGTTTGGAAATTCTGCTTTGCTGACTCGCTTGCGGTTTGGGCTGTCCCGATCAGTTTCGTCAGTCGGTCCGCCGCAGCGTCTTCCTGGGTTGACGAGATTTCGAGTTGAGCAACAAACAGCTCATCGACGGATTCTCCCTTCTCGGCCTTCTGCAGAAGTTCGTCAAGTAACGCCTGCGCTTCTGAGAAAGCTGTCAGATGCTGGGGGCCGACGGAAAACATCAGGCCATCGTGGAATAGCAGATTTCCCGGTCGAACTTCATCGGGTACCCGTTCATCGTCGAGTCCGAAGAGAGACAGGTTATGTTCCCGGATACTGATCAGCCGACTGTGGTCGGTCCGTCGAGACCTGAGGTAACGTTGCTTCGAAAGTTCCGGGACAATCAAGGATGTGGTCCATCGACCTGAATCCAGATCGACACGTGCGATCCCGCCGGACTTAAGTGGCAGGATGTAATGTTCATCGATCCTGACTCCGCGTCCCGATGGTATCCCTGTCCGAGCAGTCCAGACGACGCTTCCGTCTGCCAGTGACAGACCTCGCATGCCGTCTTTCTGAACGCAGACGACTGTTTGATCGGTTGCCGCTGCCAGGTAAGCATCTTCTTCACGCGCTACTTTCCAGAGGCGTTGCCCGGTCTTCAAATCCAGTCGATGAACCTCGTCCGAATGCTGAGGCAAACAGAGCACTGATTCACGGTGGATGATCGGTGTCGATGGGAACCCTCGTAAACCGCCACCGCCGGACAGGTACGATCGCCGCGACCGACCACCCATGAGGCCATCGCGACCGTACGAGTAAATCCACTCCAGCTCACCTTGAGAGGCATCGACCGCAACGATGATCTCTGCGTCCGGCTGACAGATTACCAATCCATCAGCGAATGCCGGCAGCGCCATCGGGAGGTCTCGCGAACGCTGTGTCGCATCAAAACTTGGCTGCTGCACGAGCCCGATTTTCTGAACCCAGATGACCTGTCCGGTCGCTGCTTCGAGCTTTACCAGATTCAGTTCTCGATCGCGTCGCGACTCTGTAATCACAAACAGAGCGTCGTCGATGGGGCGAGGGGCGCCCAGAAAAAGCTGGTCTGCCAGTCCACCAGAATCAGCAGGGCCGCCCACCGACCAGGCGGGTTCAATCACCGGCACGGGTGAGTTTTCAGAACCGGAGTTAGCCGCGGACTCAGCAGGGAGCTCCAGGCAAACCAGACGGTTCGAAGCACGGATTGAAGGCGGGCCTCCCGGAACGGCCACTTCCTCGAACTTCAGCCAGTCAATCGCGAAGACCCGCCTGGCGTCGGTCGTCACGATGCCTTGCGTAGAATTTTCAGTCCACGCTGTTTCGATCAGCGACACGGCTCGACCTGGATTGGCATTTCGCAGCTCATTAAAGAATCGTTCCACAGAGAGCGTCGCGTTGAAACGCCAAAGGAGTTGACCGGTTTTCGGGTCGCAACTTCGCAGCCCCTGCAGGTCACGAACGATCAACTGTCCCTGCGTGATGATCGGAAACACGGCGACGGCAGTCTCGGCCAGTTCATTGTAGGAACGCTCAGTTTCCCAGGTGGCGAGCTGATCAAACGGTCGACTTCCGTAAAGCGGTTTCGTCCAGACGGGAGCGAGGTATGGAACAGAACCTTTGCTCGATCCATTGTTCGAGGGACTGCCGAACGGGTCGCTTTCCGGTGCGGCCATCGCCTTGCTGGCATACTGCGGATGATTCTTCGCAACAGCTTCGACGGACTGGATCGAAAATCGCACATTGCCGAAAACTTCTTCGGCGTCAACGATGACTTTACGAGCCTGCGCGTCATCACCAACCAGAAACAGTGCGGTCGCTGCCTTTTCGAACAGCCGAGGGTGGAGGCGGTTTCGATGAACGTTTGCCTGAATGATTCTCAACCAGAGGTTTGCGGCCAGTGCCGCCTCGCCACGATCGAGTAACCGCGTGGCGGCTTCATCAGTTGCCTGCGCTCCGGCCAGTGTTGGAAAGCAACGCCTGGCGACTTCGAGGTACGCTGTCGACCGGCCCGACTCCCGCGCAGCCTGGAGCGCGCTGTTTGCCGTTTCCGAATATTTCTTTTCGTAAAAGCTCAACTGTTCTGGAGTGAGCGACTCGAAAATCTGCAATGCTTCGTGACGGACACTGTGGAGTTGTCCGTTCTCCAGAAAGAAGCTGTCCGAAGGGGCTCGCTCCCAATCCTGTGGCGGTGCGAGTAATTGTTGCGGATCACCCAGAAGAGTCTGCAACGCGTCGAACGCCTGACTGAGCTTTTCCTCCTGGAGATACTGTCGAGCGCGTTCCAGCAGAACCATCGCACGGCGTTCGTGATAGACGACGTCCCGGAGCGCGATGATTTCATTGGTCGACAGAACAGGTTTGGCGCGTTTGGCTTCGGCACCTGCATTGAGCGCAACTTTGGCCTGGCCTCTGATCGCCGGTTTATTCTGAGCGATCAGGTGTTGTGGCATTGCAGCGAGCAGTCCGACAGCGGACACGATCGGCAACATCATCCGTTGACAGGGTGTCGAGCAGAGCGCACGCATCAGTGCTCCTCGGTTTTTCTGGTAGCGATCGTGACGTTGCGATTTCATGGCAGGCCGCCACGAGCTTCAAGCCTGAGACTATACCAGACCGGTCCTGTCGCCAGGAGACTGACCATGACCGACATTCGCACGCGCTGATGGCGGCAGCGCTTCAGTCTGTTAATCCGATCGGGCTATTGGTTGATCAATCGCTGGAAGATCGAATCAGTACGTCGGGTCTGTGGATCGATACGCCTTTGACATCCACTTTAACCTGCGGCCAGTTCTCCATCGGTGTCAGAACGTCGAACCCTTTTTCACCAATAAGGATTGTGTCGATCGACGTCGCCTGCTCAATCGATGATTGCCAGAAAACCGGCATCCCGGCTGAAAGTTTGAACTGACTTTTCGGGACGATGGGTGCTTCGCAGAGTTCATAACCAGTCACACACCCCTGGTCGGCGAAGTGCCACTCTTCCGAGTGACCGAACTTCTCGTAGATCCGCTCGACTCGGTTCCAGGTCTCAAAAATCTCCCACTGGTCCTGTGAAAAGAACATTCCGGTTGCCTGAACCAGCAGAGTGTCGAGGTGAGCTTTGCGGAACTCCTTTGACGGCTTGCCGAAGCTGACTGTTCGAGCGGCGCCGACGTGCAGGCCTTCACGTCTTCCGATGACGGCGATCGTGCACAGGCTTTCGACCTGATCGTCACCGAATCCCCAGTGGCGGTAACGCTGTCCCTGACCGTCTGCGAGGATCTGAATTCGCTCCGGAATAATCTTCTGGCGATAGAGCCGGTGGACGAGTTGTCCTGCGATCTCAGCTTCAGAATCACCCTGCCGAAACGATCGGGCCGTCGCCTCGACGGCGTGAGCGACCTGGCTACCCGTCACGCGGATTGACTTCCGTTCGGTTTTGCTGAGCGGCAGACGCATCCCGCTGAGATGCGGAGCAACATCCTGACACCGTTCAAACGGAAAATCACACGCGACGTTGCGACCGCGGCAGAGGTCGCCCATCAGCAGTTGCAGGTCTTCCTGCCAGCTTCTTTCTTTGAGCTGAAATCCCAGCCCGTTGACTTCACGGTCGAACAGCTGACCGGAGTCTGTGTTTCGGGTCAGAACAACGCGAGCTTCCGGCGAAACAAATAGAGCGGCCGTGGTGTCCGAAAGGCTTCCCCGCGTGCAGCTGCCGCCAACGGTCGCCCAGGAAAAGTTACTCGGTCGAGTCAGCAGCAGGCCATCGAACGACTGCTCTTTCAGGAACTGAGAGAGCAGGTCGTGGCGTCGCAGGATTTCAGCACCACGGTCTGGATCAATGATCTGGATTTCTCCAGAAGACATAGAACCAGGAAGAAGTGACGCAATCGACATCGACGCTTGCCTCAAGACTTGGTGAGGACGGGAAATCAGCAATTCCCATAGACACTCGAACGTGCAGAATAGCAGCCCGGAGCCGGATTGAAACAGGATTCTCGTGGCCGCAGACTGTTGCCTCACCAGAATTCGGCTGCCAAAACCGAATCTGATGACAGACCCGAACTCCTCGCGAGTATTACTTCCTCGCGAGGATCTCCTTCACTTTCTCAGCCGCCTGGGCTCGTGCTTTCTCCATCACACTTTCGAGAGTGACAGGAGCTCCGGCCTGACGTTTGCTTTCGTCGGCGGCTTCCATGAACGCGTAGATCTCCAGAGTCTCTTTGGCTGTGACAGGCACTTCACGAGTCCTGAAGAACTTCACAATCTCGACGACCAGCGGGCGGTAACCGTCGTACTTGCCGACCGGAACAATTCCCTTTTCGCCGAAGGCTGTGCCGCCGTAGCCGCTGCTGCCAGACCGAATGCCTCGGAATGTTCCGAGCCGACCATCGTTCCAGGTTCCGGTGACCAGCTCAAAGTCTTTCGAACTGGCGCGAGTGACCGATTCGCAACCCGTGCCCATCACGGTGAACAGCATTTCGACACCGTGGATTCCGTACCAGAAAAGGTCGGGATGAGTCTTCTCCAACGAGCATGGCGAATACGTGCTGCATCCAAGAATCTTCCCCGCTGAACCGGCCCGTAACGCTTGCGGTCCATCAGAAAACCGCAGCGACGAAGAACAGAACAGCGGCGTTTTGAAATGTTTCCCCAGCTCAAACATCGCAACCGCGTCAGTCAGTGACCCAGCTATTGGTTTATCAACAAAGACCGGCAGCCCAGCTTTCAATGCCGGAATGATCTGTTCGAGATGAGGCCGTCCGTCGTTGGTTTCGAGCAGAATCGCGTCGGCCTGGCCGACGAGTTCGTCCAGATCGTCCACGATGCGAACGCCCAGTTTCCTGATCTCTTCCGTGTATTTCGGAACTCGCGACGTGCTCGATTCAATGTCCGGACTGCCTTTCGGATAAACCGCCACGACGCGGAATCCGGCGATGTCGGCAGCCGCCTTCGGATCGTTCAGCAACTTTGTAAAGGCCAGGCAGTGAGAAGTGTCCAGCCCGATCATGCCGATGCGTACTGTCTTTCTTTCGGGCACGTCGGCAGCTTCTGCTTTCGTCTCGTTTCTGTCGTCAGGCTTTGCCTCTTCGGTGTCGTTTCCGGCAGTTTTCACGAGGAGTGATTTTGCCAGAGCGGCCAGATTACCAACTCCCGCGACGACGGTTTCCGCTCCGCCAGAACTGCCGGTCAGAGCATCGCTTTCCCACACTTTCGCAGTTCCGTCACGACTGGCTGACGCGATCAACTTTCCATCGCGAGAAACGGCAACATCAAACACCGGCCCCTTGTGCGAATCGATCGAGCTTACGATCTCGCCTGATGACATTTCCCAGAGGTGAATCTCGTTCTTGCCGACGGCTCGTCCGCCGCTGACTGAAACAATTTGTTTGCCTGAGGGGAAAAAGCGAACCTTGTTGGTGGGCCGCGAATGTCCGTCGTATTCCCGGATAAGTTTGCCGGACTCCGCCGAGTAGATCCTGACGATCTCATCGAGTCCTGTGGAAGCGATCAGTTTTCCGTCCGGCGAGAAACCAACGCCAGTTGCGGCGCGGTCGTGTTTTTCGAACTCGTGGACAACGTCCCCATTTGATGCGTCAAGCAGCCGCACATGTCCCGGTCGAGTCGGACGCGTATCGTCTCCCGAAGCGACGGCGAGCTGGCTTCCGTCCGGCGAAAAGGCGACGCCGGTGATCGGGTCTTCCTTCTCCTGAAACAGCACTCGCGACGTTCCATCAGAAAGGTTCCACAACCGCAGCGTCGCGTCTTCGCTGGACGTGGCCAGCGTTCTTCCGTCTGGGGACACCGACAGATCGGTGACGTAGGCGCGATGCCCGCTGAGTTCCTGCTTGACATCCCACGACGAAGCATCCAGCACCGTGATTGTCCGAAAGCCGCCCGCAAACAATTGCTTGCCGTTGGGCGAGAATGCGAGACTGCGAACGCGGCCAAGCTTGTGCTTCACGACGTGAATCGGCTTTGACGATTCGATTTTCGAAACCTGAATCTCATCGTAAGTCCCCGTGACGACGTACTCGCCGTCAGGACTGATTGCGACGGCCGCCACCCATTCCTCAAACGGGCCCAAGGTTGCCTTGGGTTCTGCGACCGGATTAGCCGAAGCCTGTCCGGAGAGTTGGGCGGTTGCAGGAACACTCGCAGCCAGTAAGACGCAGGCAACGAAAAAGACATCGGACAATCGGTGTCGAAGAGCGGGCATTGCGGAAGTCTCCGATTCGAGGAGCAGGCCTTCAAGATGCGGCCTGCGTGAACGACGCATCGTGACAGAGCGGGCGTGAAATTTCACGTTCAGCGAGAAGCGTTGCCGTGGAAAGTCAGGCTACGTCTGAAAAAATCGTCGCGGCGTCGAACCGGCCAATCATATTTCGAAACTCCGTCAGGCTGAGTCGGACCTATTGTTTGCCGCCATGTTCGACTGACATCGCCTTCTGCTGCGAACGCGATTCAACCGGCGGACCGTCGGCCATGCCCTGAGTCCAGTAGCGGAGATTCGCCAGATTCTGCTCGCCCTTCGCAAAGTAGACGTCCGGAAGTTGCTCGAAGTGACGCTGGAAGGCCACTTTCGCTTTCGGCTCCCAATCAGTTTGTGGATGGACCAGTGAAATCTTCTGAAGCGTCTCGACCAGCTTCATCGCGATCATTTGATGACCATCGAACGAAGGGTGAACATGATCGACCAGCATCGAGCTGCCGAGGATTCCGTGTCGAGTTTTCTGTTCGAGCAAACGATGCGCATCAAGCAGCGGTATGTTGTTTCTCACGGCGACGCGGTCCAGCGATTGTTCCATCGGCGTGAGTATTCTCAACGGGCAGATATCGTGCTCTCGCGCGAGGATAAACTCGCGGCGAGCCGCCTTGTAGTTGCCCAGCAGTTCCTGCAGTCGCCCCAGTTCGAAGTGCGTGTCCGCGAAGGCGTCGTCGATCGCGATCGCTTCTTCGAATAATTCGACGGCCGCGGCCGGGAACGTCTTCAGACTGGTTTGCGCCGTATCAATTAACGCTTGCCATTTCGCCTGTTCCTGAGTCGTGATGTTCGAACGGTGTTCCGATTTGAATGGCGGACTGTCTGCCAGATTTGATGGCGGGCGGACGAGAATGATCGGCACGTCGCGCTGCTGAGCCAGACTGACCATTCGGTCGAGATTGCTTTCGAAGTGCGCAACCACCCCTCGTCGCCAGTCTTCATCGCGATGGTACGCGGCGATTCCGTTTTTGTAATCAAGGAATGCGTCGACGTCCGAACCGAGCACGTCTCGACGGCTTTTGTCGCTTGCCGAATCCGACAGCACCATTTGTCGGGTGAGCCGAAAACTTCGAAAATGCGAGAGGCCATGAAACGCGCCGGTGACCAGTGGCGAGACCTCGCGTAACTGGCTGTACGAGCGATCTTCCAGAAACTCGTTGTGCCCGGTGCAGATGATGAATGCGTCCGGTTGATAGTTCAGGCACTCCTGCAGAATCGGCACCAGTCGATAACTCGCGTACGAAATGCCGCCGCAGTTGATCACTTCCCAGCTCTGATCCGGATCGGCCTGCGCCAGGGCAAGTTCCAGCCAGGTCGTAAAGGACGTCTCTTTGGCGAAGGGTCTCCCCTGCACCGTCGAACCGCCCAGGCAGAAGATTCTTCGAGTACCGACTGGTTTAGAAGCCGCGAACTCTTCGGGGCGAAAGAACTTCAATCGAGATTTCGCTGTGATGAATTGATCGCCGTCCGTGTTCCTTTCGAACAGCGGTTGCAGATTGTTGAACCCGACAAACGGATCATCTTCGAGGCGATTTTCTCCAACACCGAACAGACAACAGACAAGTTCGACGACGACGAACAGAGAGAGCCCGCAGAGAATCGACAGACAGCGCAACAACCAGACTCGACCAGTGGTTCGACGCGGCGGCGCAGCGGCGAGCGCCTCGTTCAACGGACTCAGCGGAGTCATTACTCAGTCACTCGAATAATGCGACGACCGGAGTACGTCCTGCCGAAGACATTCGACGCACGGACTTCGATCAAATGACTGCCCGGTTTCAAATCAGCCGGCAGTGTTGCTTCCCAAAGATGCGATGAACTGCCCGGGGATGGAAGTTTCAACCACGGTTTCTCAGTGACTGCCAGTTCGTAATCGTAAACACGTTTGTAGGTCGGATCTGGCCGTGACGTTGGCGTCATTTTCGCCCAGTCGCCGGAGCCGACCCGTATTTCGATATTTGAAGACGGCGTCGCGTTGAAAACGTTAGCGGTGACAATCGTTTCGGCGGCGTCGGCAGCGGCAACGACTTCCGGAGCGTCAAGCTGCATCTGATAGTCGGCCGGACGTCCGGCCGCTTTATAGTCGAGTCGGTACTCCGTACCGTCGAACGAAATGATCGAGTAACCGTTCGGTGTCCCATCTTTACAGATCGTGTGCGGAATGCCTCGTTCGTCCGGCGTGCCCGACCACCAGCTTCCACTGACCGTTACATTGACGACGTGATGATGAGGTTCCGGCCCCATCCATCCATCTTCCCGGGAAATCATTCGATGCTGGTGGTAATGCGTGTGCCCGGAAACGGACATGCAGAACGGACGCTGTTCGATCAGCCGGTAAAGTCCGTGTCGATCGTGAACGTCGTTCAGCGGGATGTGCATCAGCAGGACGACGAGCTGATCTTCCGGAATCATGGCGAGGTCGTTTTTGACGAATTCGATCTGCTTACTGCCGAAGCCACCGCGGTACTGTCCTTTTGACTTGCCTTCCGCAACGTACCATTCGATATCGTCCAGCACGATGAAATGCACCGGGCCATGATCGAACGAGTAGTACGTTGGGCCGAAGTGGCGTTCGAACGTTTCGTCGCTGATTGAGTCGTTCGGAGCGTCGTAGTTAATATCGTGATTGCCGACGACGTTGTACCAGGGGATTCCCAGCAGCGCGATTGATCGAGCCTGAGCTTCAAATAGCGACAGATCGTCGAAAAGAATGTCTCCAAGCGTGACGCCAAACGAAGCGTCCGTCCCGACCAGTTCTTCAATGACGTCGTGAGCGATGTAGTCAATCTCTTTCTGATTTCGTGGCTGCGGATCGCCGAAAAGAATCGCTTTGAACTGCTCGGGCTCGTCCTGCGGGTAAAGAGCGAAGTCGACGGATTCCGGCAGATCGCCCGTGGGAGCCACTCCCTGAAACTTCAGTGGCGGCGAACCTTTCGGCTTGTGGATGTAGTAGAACCGCGGAATCTGATGCTCGCTGACTGGCGTTCGCCAGCCGGTCGGCTTGATGACGAATATGATTGAGTCATCGTCGACGCCGATCTCGTATTTTCCATCAGCGTCGGTTTTAACGATGTCGACTCCGTTGGAGACTCGAACGCCCGCGAGGCCTTTCTCACCAGCGTCCCGGCTGCCGTTGCCGTTGGCGTCGTGAAAGACGACTCCGCGAGCGGGCATCAATTCGTCGGCGGCGTCACGAGACGTCGATACCGCGACAAAAGCAGCCGACGAGATTGTCACGACGGTTACCAGGCAAATGAGTGTCTGTCGCATTTCTTATTGTTCCAGGTTCTGAGTTCCAGGTGGAATGTTGGCTGTTCAATTTGGAATGTTCGATGTTCATTACCAGCGTTCGATCGGGCCGGATGGAACGGGAATGTGCATGTCGGGCAGCAATCCTGTTCGATTTCCACCGACCGGTCCAGCTTCAACGATGATTGCCAGAGCCGCGTTAAACTCGTTGACCGTCTTTGCCTGCTGAAAGTGATGCCGCAGCGCCGGTCGGACCCGCATCGACTTGAGATACCAGTGGCTCATTTTGCGGAATCGAACAATGGCCCCGTCCTCGCCCCACTGCTCCTGCATGTAAGAAAACTGCCGCAGCAGCAGTTCCAGTCGATCGTTGAAACTTCCCGGCGGCGACCACTCGCCGGTTTCTTCCCATTGATTCAACTGTTTGAAGATCCAGGGATTCGCCAGCGCTCCGCGACCGATGGACACTCCGTCGCAGCCGGTTTCACTCAACATGCGAGCGGCATCGGCGACCGTCCGCACATCACCGTTGCCGATAACGGGGATCGACTCCGTTGCCTCGGCGACTTTGCGAATGCCACTCAGATCGACGCACCCACTGAAACCCTGTTCGCGAGTTCGGCCATGAATCGCGATGGCGACAACGCCGATTTTTTCAAACTCGCGAGCGAACGTTGGCGCCGTCAACTGCGTGCTGTCCCACCCGAGTCGCATCTTCACGCTGATCGGAATCTTGACCGCCTCTACGATCTTCTGCACGAGCGTAATGGTGCCATCGGCGTTGCACATCATGCCGGCGCCGGAGCCTCCACCGGCAATTTTTGCGACCGGGCAACCCATGTTAATGTCGATCGTGTCGATGCCTTGCTCTTCGAGGTACTGAGCGGCGTCGACCATCGTTGCTGCATCGCGTCCGAAAATCTGAACCGCAAACGGTCGATCTTCAGGATGCGTCTCGATCATCTTCAGCGTCTTGGGATTCGCGTGAAGAATGGCGTCGGCGCTGACGAGGTCCGTCGTCGCCAGCCCGATGCCGCCAATCTGTCGTACGATGCGTCGAAACGAAAGGTTCGTGTAACCGGCCAGCGGCGACAGGTGATAACGTGACGTGAGCCGCAGCGTGCCATAAGAAATCGGCGGCGGAAATTTAGGACGTGGATGTGAAAACTGCGGCATGAGAAGTTTTTACCGTTGAGGTCGCAGTGGCGGAAATCGCAGAGTTTGCAAGGAGAACTCTCCTGATTCTCTGCGAGTCCTCGGCGAACTCTGCGTTCCCTTTTATTTTGAAATATTATCCGCGGCGGATTGCGTCCATCGGCATCATGCGGGTTGCCCACAACGCTGGGTAGAGTCCGCCAAGAACGCCCAGGATTGTGGCGAAGACAACACTGAATACGAGCAACCCTGGACTGGCCAGCAGCCGAATGTGCTCGGGCCATCGCCAGTTGATGATCAGTGTGAGAACCCATCCGGAACTGGTTCCACAGATTCCGCCAGCTACGCCCAGAACGGCGCTTTCGTAAGTGATCAGCTTCATGACGTCGGACCGCGACCAGCCGTTCGCCTTCAGGATCCCGAATTCAATAATCCGCTCGGACACGCTCATCAGCATCGTGTTGATGATGCTCAGAACGGCGATCGTCAAACCAATGCTCGTCATAATGGTGAGGAAGATATCCAGGTCTGACGTGAACTCGTCGAACCGCTCCGCCCAGTCGGCAGCGGAACGAATTTCGAGCGGGTCGAGCTCTTCTTCGGCGTCTGCAACCGCAACAGCTTCGCCCTCCATCGGAATGATCGCCGGTTCCTTGTCAATTGCTGTTTTGCCTTCCTCCGAAACGGTGGCCTCAGACGAGCCTAGACTTTTGATCGCCGAGTCGGCTGAGCGGACCAGGTCGATCAGGGGGTTTCCCGATGTTGCGCTGGGCGATTTGCTCGACGTGCCTGACGAAAGCCCACTGCCCAGCAACAGAGACATCGGCTGCCACGAAGCCAGGTCACGGCCTCGAAACATGTCCTGCATCCACTCGACGATTTTCTCATTCGAGATTTCGCCCGTTGGCTCAACGTAAAACGAACACACAACGCCAGGATCAAACAACGACATCTGCCGCACGATGGGCTGATCAACGATGACCGCCATGTCGAGCAACAACGACCCGCAGTAATAAATGCCGACAATTTCAAAGTCGGCTCCGTTGGCCTTGATGCTGTCGCCGACTCCGACTTCGAACTCTTCCGCAATCTGCCGGCTGATGACTGTTCGTGGCAGCCCCTTGTCCGATTCGTTGAGGTACCGGCCTTCGACAATCGCTTTCCCGTAAACGCTGTGCTTGAGTTTCTGATGTGCGAGAATGTCTGCTCCGAAAAGAAACCTCGGCGGGCTGACGATGTTCTTTCCGTTGATCACGTTGATTCGAACCCAGATTTCGGCGCTGACGACATTGACGCCTGGCAGGTCTTCAATCTCCGTCGCCCAAGTTTTCGGAATGCGCGAAAACAGTGGAATCGGTGCTCCCTTCTGCATGACCAGGATGCCGGGGATCTGGCCAAATGTGTCGTCGACCGTCGCGTCAATTCCTTCGGCCACCGAAAACAAACCGACCATTCCAACAATCGCCACCGTCAGCCCCAGCAGCGACAACAGCGACCGTACCGGTCGGCTTAAGAGATTTCGGACGGCGAATCGAAGCATGTGAAATTAGAACCTCAAATGAGCAGCAAGGTGTCATCGTTACTGAATATCGAAGGGGCCATCATCCGACAGGATCAACAACCACGGAATGCTACCGCACCTGATGACGCCGGGGAATCGGCTGAAAAGATCGCGTCATTCGGTTGAATAATTCTCACTCATCGCCGCGATTTCTTCTTGTATCTCTTTGACAAAATCGGGCGGCTCCAGCACGGTCGCGGCAGACCGAAAGCCCAACACCCAGCTCATGAACGATCGAGTGCTCGACAATTCGACGTTCAGGGTTACGCTGCCGTCGTCTTCTGGTTCGAGCGTCTGACTGACGTGCCAGACTTTTTCGGAAACATACCGAGCGGCTTCCGGAGCAAACCGAACCCGTACGCGGAACGGGTCACCGTCCTGGTGGTAGATGCCGAAGCTGTACGCGAAGTGGCTTTTCAGGTCGAAACCTACCGGACGTTCGAAACGCTGGTCCTGAAGTTCGACGTTGTGGAAGCGGTCGACTTTGAAATTGCGAACGCCGTCCCAGTCCGGCGACGATACCGCCGCATAAAGCGACCCTTCGTGCTCGGTGATTCCGATCGGGCGAAGCGTGTAACGACGAGGCTTCTCAGCACCGACAGATTCATATTCTGCGGTAACGACTCGCAGGTCTTCACACGCAGTACGCAGCACGTCGATCTTGTCAGCTCGTGATGAATAATCGGTAATGCCGACCGCAGTCTGATGAAACAGCGGCGTAAGCTGATCGAGGTATGCCAGCCCGGCCTTTCCTAACGATTGCTCGATCTTTTGAAACGCCGAGTTAGCTGATGCCCACAGCGATGTCCCCGCTAACCGTTCAAAGAACAACCGACCGAAATACAGTGCGGCGATCTCGTCGAAGTTGAAGTTCGTCGGAACGCTCCGACTCATGTCCAGTCGCCAGGTTTTCTTGCCGTGCGGGCCGGTTGATTCGGCGAACGGAATATCTGCTTCGCGCAACTCGTTCAAATCGCGACGGATACTCTTGATCGAAACACCAAGCTCAGACGCAAGCTCGTCCAGGGAGAATCCGTTCGGTCCGGAAAGTAGTTTGACAATGCGCCACTGACGGGCGAGCGGCTGAAGTTTTGACTCAGACAACGGCATTTTTCCGTCCAGAACATTGAAGTTTGGATGAGTTTCGATCGACTGGTCGCCAGGTGGGACAGACTGTTGTCCCACCTGACAGGAAAGCCGGAATTATCGGTTTGCAACGATCTTGTGAGCGTCGATAAGAATCATAGACTCACGCCACTTGAAGCGAACCCATGACGAAGTCGAGTCAAAAACCGAACCTGAAGTTTGCCCGACTCTGACTTTTAACCTTTCCACGCAAAGGACTGCATTGATGGCTGCAACAGACGCACGCTGGCACTTTATTGCAGTCCAGAGAGAACTTCGGCTCGACGAGGTTGTCGAGATGCCGCCGCCAGTTCGGTAGCACCGACCGCCGTTCTTCTGGACGTTGATTTCGCTGAACGACTGGCTCGACGCATCTTCATGAGTGGCTGCAGCCACTCGAACGCGACCTTCAATCACGAACCTTCTGCGCTCCCGGTACGTCTTTACAACCCGGACGCTATCCACAGAGTTGCTCATCCAAACTCAAAGAATGGACCTCAATCATGCATAGCCTGAATCTTGTTGTGATCGCTGGAAACGCGACCCGTGATCCCGAAGTTCGATACACCGTGCAGGGCACTCCTGTCGCTGAATTTGGCCTCGCGATCAACCGCCGCTGGAAAGAACGACGAACTAACGAATGGCGGGAAGAAACGACGTTTGTCGAAATTCGAGTGATGGGCCAGCAGGCCGATTTCGCCAAAGCGCGAGTCAGAAAAGGAACTCCAGTGCATGTCGAAGGCCGATTGCAACTCGACCAGTGGCTGGAGCGGGATACCGGAGCCAGACGCGAACGTCTCCGCGTGCTCGGTCAGCAGCTGACTGTGCTGAGTCAGCCTTTCAGAGATCGTCAGGAGAAAAGCCATCAACCACGCAGCCCGAAGGTGCCAACCGAAACTCAACCCGAACTGGCCCTTGCCGCGGCATTTTGAGGACCAGTCAACCGTAAGGGGCGTCCTGACGCACCCAACGAAGGACGTTGAATTCGTGGCACGCCGAATGAAAACTTAACCCGCACGACAAGGAGAGCAGGATGCTACCCACAAATCACACGATGTTCGAAATCGAAGACGCCTTCTATGACCAGACGTCAGCGTCGCTGGCGTGGCAACTTCAGCTTCCATCCAGCAAAGATGAGACCGACCAGTTCGTCTCGGCACTGCTGGACTTCGCCGCAGAAACGATGCTGCGTCGAGAACGAATTCCCTGTCGGGACAAGGTCAGCAGCAGAATTGCCGCCTTCGCGCTGGAAGTCATGAATTCCGAGTTGCAACATCATCGCCACGCCGCCGCACAGCGAAACTGAAAGCACGAGGAAGCCTTCTGATCAGCCGCCGAAAATTCCGGGCCTGGAATCACAAGTGCTGAATTGCAGAAAACGGCAACCAACGAGGCAGGTCGAGATCGATCGCCAGGCAGGCGAGCCCGAGTGGTGGCGGGCTTGCCTGCATTTTTTGTTACGTTGACTTTGTCGTTTTCTGCAGTGACTGATCTACGGGGCAAAATGCTGTAACGATCAATTAAACCGTCAGGCCAGCACTTCTTCGACGACACGGGAAGGTTCGACACCCGTTAATCGCTGGTCGAGGCCCTGATACTTGAAGGTCAGCCGGTTGTGGTCGACGCCGAGCTGATTCAGGATGGTGGCGTTCATATCTCGGATATGGACCGGGTTCTCCAGAATGTTGTACGACCAGTTGTCGGTCTTGCCGAATTCGAAGCCGCGTTTGATACCGGCCCCGGCCATCCACATGGTGAACGCTCGACCGTGATGATCTCGGCCGTGATTGTCGGCGGTGAGCGTTCCCTGCGAGTAAATCGTGCGACCAAACTCACCGCCCCACACGACCAGCGTGTCGTCGAACATGCCTCGCAGTTTCAGATCACGAATCAAACCGGCGATCGGATGGTCGATTGTTTCGCATTGCCCGCGGATCAGTTTCGGCAGACTTCCGTGCTGATCCCACCCTCGATGGAAGAGTTGAATAAACGGCACGCCCTGCTCGGCCAGCTTTCTGGCGACGATGCAGTTGCGAGCGAACGTGCCCGGCTTCTCGGCGTCAGGACCGTAGAGTTCCAGCGTCTCTTTGGTTTCGCTGCCGACGTCCATGATCTCGGGCACGGACATCTGCATGCGGAAAGCCATTTCGTATTGAGCGATACGGGTTTGCGTTTCCGGATCGCCGAACTCGTCGTAATGCTCCCCGTTGATCTTTGCGATGCGATCGAGCATTCGCCGACGCATGTCGCGATCAATGCCGTCCGGGTTTTCGAGATACAGCACGGGATCGTTGCCGGATCGCAGTTTGACACCCTGATGCCTCGACGGCAGAAACCCGCTACCCCACAGCCGCGAATACAGTGCCTGTTTCTGACCCGGTCCGCGCGAGATCATCACGATGTATGCGGGCAGGTTCTGATTGAAACTTCCCAGCCCATAGCTGATCCACGCGCCCATGCTGGCCTTGCCCGGCTGCTGGACTCCGGTGTTGATATAAGTGATCGCCGGGTCGTGGTTGATGGCTTCGGTATGGACAGACTTGATGATCGAAATGTCGTCCACGATGCCGGCAGTCTTCGGAAGAATCTCGCTGACCCATGTTCCGTGCTGTCCATGCTGTTTGAACTTGAACATGGGAGCGACGACGGGAAACGACTTCTGGCCGGAAGTCATCCCGGTCAGCCGCTGTCCCTGCCGCACCGACTCCGGAAGTTCCTGACCGTGCAGTTCGCGAACTTCAGGGTGGTAATCGAACGTGTCGATGTGCGACGGTCCTCCGGACATGAACAGGTAGATAACCCGCTTCGCTTTCGGAGCAAAGTGCGGCAGCCCCGGCAGACCGCCGCGACCATTGTCTGCAGCCGCGACGGCGGAGTTTGCCGACTCATTAACGAGCGACGCCAGCGCGGCCGCACCGACCGCTCGCGACGAGTTGTTTAACAGGTCACGACGAGTTGTTTTCAGCTGGAAATCGGAGAGTGGATTCATGCTGTTCTCATCTTGAATTCGCAGGGTGAGCAGCGATCACCAATTCTTGTGCTGGTGGGCGGTGTTCACCCTGCGTGGTTATCCGCGGGTCAGAACTTCATCCAGATTCAGGATCATGCTCGTCACGATTGACATCGCCGCGTGAATGGCCGGATCAAGCTTTTCGTCGCGCGGTGATTCACCGGCTGAGATCAGTTTGACGGCTCGTTCTTTGTCGGCCTGAAAGAGTTTCAGTTCGTCGTGGTAAGTCTGCTTGAGAATCTCTCGAACAAACGATTTGGGCCGGACGCCGGAAGCCAGTCGGTACGCATAATCGATCTGACTGTCGAGCGATTCTCCGCCCTCCTTGAGCGCTCGTTCGGCAAGAGCTCGCGACGCTTCCACGAACTGCACATCATTCAGCGTTACCAGAGCCTGGAGCGGTGTGTTTGTACGGGATCGTTGAAGTGAGCACTTCTCACGAGTCGGTGCGTCGAAGATCGTCAGAGATGGAGCGGGCGACGATCGCTTCCAGTAGGTATACATGCTGCGGCGGAACAGTTTTTCGCCATTATCCCGTGCGAACTTTTCGCCGCTCAGACTGACTTCGTTCCACAGTCCGTCCGGCTGGTAAGGCTTCACGCTGGGGCCGCCGATCGTCGAAACGAGAAGGCCCGAAGCAGCCAGCGCATTGTCGCGAATGAATTCGCCCTGCAGACGAAACCGCGGGCCGCGAGCGAGCAGTCGATTTTCTGGATCCAGCTCAAGCAGTTCTTCTGTCACGCGGGACGACTGTCGGTAAGTCGACGACATTACCATCTGCTTGAGCATCCGTTTGATATCCCAGCCGCTTTCGACAAAATCAACGGCCAGCCAGTCGAGCAGCGCCGGGTGGCTGGGCCATTCACCTTGCGAACCGAAGTCTTCGAGTGTTTTCACCAGGCCGGTTCCGAACAGCATGTACCAGTAGCGGTTGACGGTGACTCGCGCGGTGAGCGGGTGATCCTTCTGGGTGAGCCATTGAGCCAGCCCGAGTCGGTTGGTTGGAGCCTCAGCCGGCAGTGGCGGCAGGGCCGACAGCACTCCTGGATCGACCGGGCTGTCCTGTTTCGGAGACGTGTACTGGCCTCGGTCGAGGATAAACGTCTGTCGCATCTGTGGAACGTCCTGCATGACCATGACGGTGCTGATCGGCTTTTCCGATTCAGCGATCTTTGCTTTCAGTTCTCGAACCTGCTTCGACGCGTCCTGCCAGACCTTGTCATGGTTGGTCAGGTAGAAATCTCTCAGCACGGCCACCTGGTCAGGCGATCGTTCGTCAGACTTCATGGCGAGCAGCGGTGCGATGGGGTCGGCTCCGGCCAGAGCCTGGACTTCGGCTTCCGACAACGCTCGATCGAAAACGTAAACGTCATCGATTAAACCGTTGAAGCCACTTCCCGAACTCCTTCGCCCCACATGAAAGGGCGTTTTCGCTCGAATCGTTGCAGAGAGGCGATCCTGCTCGATCGTCCATTCCTGCGGCTTGCCGTCGAAGTAGATTTTCACACCAGCTGCTTTGCTGGAGCCGTCATAAGTGACGAAGACGTGCTGCCACACGTCCTTCTTCAGCTTGCTTTTGGTGTTGACCTTAATCGCGTTGGTCGGCCACGTGTTGATTATGTGAACGGCAACTCCGCCGTTCGTGCAGTAAAGGTCGTAGCCTCGAAAACTGTTTTCGTTGTTCATGCGGCCAATGGGAACCCCCGCGGCGTTGCCTTTCGGTTTGATCCAGCAGCCGTACGAGAACGAGTCCTTCTGGTCGAAGTCGCCAAGTGCCCCGGCATCGACCCAGTTTGTCGCGTCGCACTTGAACGCTTTGCCAAACCTGCCGTCGTCCCACTGAGTCTTTCCCTTGATCTCGACCTTTCGTTCTGAGTCAGCAAGGTCTGCCAGAGTTTCGTCAAGCGTCAGGTGAGCAACGGCTCCAGCAGGCAGAAAAGATTTTCCATCCGCATTGGCCGACTCTTTTTCGAGCCAGGTCACGAAGTCCGGCTCAACCGCTTTGCGTCGTTCATCGCGTTCGGCTTCGAGCGTCGGAAGTTTCTGTTTGAGAATCGCGGCCTGCGAAAGTCGATCCTGATCGAAGATGTCCACGACCGGAGTCTGGTTGCCTCGCCGAGTCTGCATGCCTGGATCGGCGGCCTGGTTAAAGTACGCGAAGAAACGGTAATAGTCTTCCATCGTGATCGGGTCATACTTGTGGTTGTGGCACTGCGCACATTCCAGACTCAACCCCATCCATACCATGCTGGTTGTTTTCACCCGGTCGACGGCGTATTCGACTCGAAACTCTTCAGCGATTGCGCCGCCCTCATCGGTGGTGGCGTTGTTCCGGTTGAAGCCGGTTGCGATTTTCTGCTCGACGGTCGAGTTGGGAATCAGGTCGCCGGCAATTTGCTCAACCGTGAATTCATCGAACGGCTTGTTGGCGTTATAAGCGTTGATCGTCCAGTCGCGCCACGGCCACATGTCTCGCGGGCCGTCGGCGTGGAAGACACTCGAATCTCCATACCGGGCGGCGTCCATCCACATCAGAGCCATGCGTTCGCCGAAATGCTTCGAAGCGAGCAGTCGGTCGACGGTTTTCTCATATGCACCGTTTGGGTCGACTCTGGCATCTGCTAGAAACTGGTCGATCTCGGCAATCGTCGGCGGAAGTCCGGTCAGGTCGAACGTGACGCGGCGGAGCACTCGTTCAAGTTGAGCGGAATCGCTGGGCGAGAGACCTTGTTCTTCAAGTCGCTTAAGAATGAAAGCGTCGACTGGATTCTTCACCCAGTCCGGCTTCGATGTCGTTGGAACAGGTGGCTTTTGCGGCGCAATGAACGACCAGTGCCCTTCCCACTTCGCGCCGGATTCGACCCACGCTTTCAATAAAGCAATCTGCTCAGGTTTCAGTTCAAGGTGCGAATCGACCGGCGGCATCCGAGTGTCGGGATCATCGGAAATGATTCTCTGCCAGGCTTCGCTTTTCGCCAGATTCCCGCTGAAGGCTTTGACAATCCCCTCTTCATCGTCGAGCCGTAGATCAGCCTCGCGATGCTTGTCGTCCGGCCCGTGACATTGAAAACAGGTCGACGAAAGGATCGGTCGAATATCACGGTTGAACAGCGGAGTTTCCCCTGCCAACGTTAGCGATGATTGCAGTATTGTCAGCAGAAGAAAGCCACAGGCGGCCAACGATCGATGCACAACGAGCATGGCAATACCGGATCAACTTGAGGGAAGAGACGTCGGCAGGTGGCTCGAATCTGGCGATTCGTGCCTGGGTGAGGACGCGTCAGTCTACGTTGATCCGTGACGAATTTCAGCCTCTGCGTGTTTTGAGGCACGCCGGTCAGGCTGCAACCCCCATCGCAAAGCGTTTTCGCAGCGGCACCTTCAGATAGCGAACGCCGCTTGTATCGTAAAAATAGAGCAAATTCCGATCGGACGCCCACACAGCTGAAAGTCGCACCTGCCTGGGGCCATGAATCGTGTACTGAATTCCGCAGGGCCGTCCGCCTTTCGTGAGTTCCCGTTCGATCATCTTGAACTGATCGGAAACCAGATTTTCCTTCGCACACAACGTCGCGTGAACAAACTCACGCAGGTCTTCGATGGTGGAGATATCGGATGGTGCAATTCCGGCGGCAGCACGACTCATGGACAACCTCTTTGTTGGGAGACCGCACGCACCAGCCGTCATTCAGACAAAGCGGTTCTCATCCGCCGAGTCACTATTCAGCAGGCAGTGCGCGATCTCTGTCGTCAATCTTTTGTGGAGATACTCAGTTCTCTCGACCGCTGTCGTCCTTGCCAATGGCTGGTCTTCCCGACTGGTGTGAACCAGGCAGCCGTTGCGGTCGGCTCAGAAGGTATCGGCGGTGTGAATCCAAAAGTGTTCTGTGACCGGAGACCGCTTTGCGACCTGCAGGACACTTCTTTACGCGCCAGACTCGCCATCTTCCGCAGGCCGAACTCACACTACGACCCGGCCTGGATTTCTGAAAGATCGTCGATCAGTCGTCAGTTCGGCTTAAGTGATCTCTGAAGAAGCTCGTCAAGTGGCCTGACCGAACCTCGCCGTTCAGCCTGACGACAACAAAGAACCACGGATGGGCACAGATTCATGCGGATGGACTGGATGCTTCGTGAAGACATCCGTGTTTATTTTTCCGAATGAAACATTGTCGGCCCGCCCTGAAAAATTACCTGACATTCTGCTTTCTCCCTGTCGCAAATCTTCGCGTTCCTTTGCGTCTTCGCGAATTTGCGTCAGATTACGCACTCTTCTTGAACCACAACTCTTCCGGGGAGATAAACTGTGCCGATTTTGACGGAAACGCAATTACAGGAATTTGGTGTCGCACTTCTGGCTGCTGGAGGGGCGAACGAAGCGGAAGCTTTGATCGTTGGCCGCAGCCTGGTCCAGGCCAACCTGCGAGGACACGATTCTCACGGCGTGATGCGAATTCCGTTTTACGTGAAGCAGGTGCAGGACGGAAAACTCAACGCGGGCTCCAACCTGAACGTTGTGCAGGAATCTTCCGGCACGGTCGTCGGCGACGGAAACTGGGGCTTCGGGCAGGTGCTGTCCAGGCAGCTCATGGAAAAGCTGATGGACAAAGCATCGACGGCTGGCATCGCTTCGGGCTCGTTGCGACAGTCAGCTCACATCGGTCGATTGGGTGAGTACGCCGAAATGGCCGCCGAACGAAACATGGCCGCGATCATTTGTGCAAACACTCATGGCGCAGCTCAGCGAGTCGCCCCTGTCGGCGGCAAACGTCCGCGACTCGGCACCAACCCGCTGTGCATCGGCATGCCTGGCGGCAAGAACGGACCGTTCGTCCTGGACTTCGGAACCAGCGCGACCGCCGAAGGCAAAGTTCGAGTCAAAAAGATCGCCGGCGAGAAAGTCCCCGACGGCTGGGTGCTCGATCCGGAAGGCAATCCGACCAACGATCCCAACCAGCTTTACGGCGACCCTCCAGGCACGATCCTGCCGATGGGCGGCGATCAAGCTTACAAAGGTTTCGGTTTGTCGTTCATGATCGAAATGCTTTGCGGAGCTTTGTCCGGCGGCCAGTGTGCTTATCCCAACCCGCCGGCTCCGGTGGGCAACGCCGCCTTCTTCATCGTGATTGACCCGAGCCAGTACGCCGGTTTCGAGCACCTTCAGTCAGAAGTCTCGTCGCTGGAAGAGTACGTCCGCTCGGTCCCGCGCATTGACGGCGTCAACGAGATCTTCCTCCCCGGCGACCCCGAACAAAGAACCCTCGCCAAACGCTCCGCCGAAGGCATCCCCCTCGACGATGGCAACTGGAACGCCTTGCTGAAACTCGCCGAAGAACTGGGAGTAACTTCGCCTGCTGTTTAATTGGTCGAGTGATCGACTTAATCGCAGGCAATGTAGCTCGGATCTGCGATACCCGGTGGAGGCCGCTGACTCCAGACTGGTTGGGACGGCGTCACAATCTATGTCAGGCCGACTTTTTTCAGGCGGCTGAAGAGGGTGCTGCGGGGGATGCCCAGGCTGCGGGCGGCTTTGGATTTGTTGCCGCCGGATTCCCGTAAAGCGCGTTGCAGGATTTCGAGTTCGGTTTCGAACTGAGGATCAAATGACTCGGCCATTGTTGACCTGACGGTGTTGACAGTTCCGGGCGGCGGACTGGTGACTTCAGTGCCGGATTTCTCTGGCGTGAAAATCTTCGGCGCGGGACTGAGCGTCGAGTTGACCGAGACCGCTCGACGCTGAGGCTGGGCTTGTGGTCGTCGGGCGGCGGAAAGAATGACATCGGGCAGGTCACGAAGAGTGATGCACTCGCCGTCGCACATGACGACAGCCCGTTCGATGACGTTTTCCAGTTCGCGGATATTGCCTGGCCAGTGGTAATGTTTCAGCGCGTCCAGCGTTTCCTCGTCGATATGAGTAATCCGCTTGCCCAGTTTTTCGGCAGCCTTTTTGAGAAAGTAAATCGACAGTTCAAACAGATCTTCAGTCCGCTGCGCGAGCGTTGGCAGCGTGATGTTCACAACGTTCAGCCGGTAGAAGAGGTCGTCGCGAAATTTTCCAGCCTTGATCAACTGATTGAGATCCTGGTGCGTGGCCGTGATCAGTCGCACGTCGACTTCGACAGTTCGCGTTCCGCCGACCGGCTCGAACGACCGCATCTGCAGTACACGCAGAAGTTTGATCTGAGTCTCCAGCGAGATATCGCCGATTTCGTCCAGAAACAACGTCCCGCCATGAGCCATTTCGAACCGACCCACTCGGTCTTTGTGAGCGCCGGTGAAGGCGCCTTTTACGTGTCCAAAGAGTTCGCTCTCCAGCAGGCTCGGTGACAGCGCCGCACAGTGAACGCGAATCAATGGTCCGTTTCTTCGCGGACTGTTTTCGTGCAGCGCCTGTGCGAGCAGCTCTTTCCCTGTTCCGCTGGCTCCCTGAATCAGCACTGTGGATTCAGAAATTGCCACCTTCTGTACGGTGTCAAGGACTCGCCGAATCGCCGGGCTGTTCCCCTTGATCATCTCGCGGCGAAGTTCGTGCGACTGTTCTGGCGGTCGCGTTTTTGTGCTGCCGGTCAGTTCGGCCTGCATGATCGCGATCTGCTGCCGCTGTTCGTCGATCTTTCCGGCCTTCAGACTGATCTCGTCGTTGAGCCTCGCGAAATCCTGATGCACCTTCACGCTTCGCAGCGACATTGCCGTGAACTGAGCCAGCGTATGCAGAAACGTCAGATCCTCCGCCGTATACGGAGTTCCGTCGTGCCGCTTGCCGAGAAGGGCGATGCCTTCGACTTCGTCGTCGACGACCAGTGGGAACATCAATTCACTGCGGAGATCCTTCAGTGTTCGATTCAATGTATCGTTGGCTGGAGTCGTCGCCCGCTGGATGGTGACCTCAAGCTTGAGCCGTTCTCCGGCGACTGTCGAGTCCGGGAATCGCTCGGGCAACACACCGCCTCCGTCCATGGCAACGAGTTGAAATTCGTCGCTGCCCGTTTCACGAAGATAGAGTGCCCCCATGACCGCGCCGAGAACTTCGCGGCAGGAAGCCAGCATTCTCAGGCCAAGAGAGTGCCGGTCTTCCAGTTGGTCCATCGCACGATTAACTCGCTGCAACGCTCGGTCGAGCTGATATTTCTCGCGGTAGAAACGTCGGTCGATACTCTGCTGGAGACGGTCGCGACTCCACGTTAAAACAACGACCAGAAACGTCAGCAGCACGCCGATCGACAGAACCTGCTGCAGCACGCCAGGGATGCTTTCTGAAACGTTGAAGTCGTTCGCAAAAAACATCGCCAGAGCGACGCAGACTCCGTAGCCGATTGTCAGTCCTTGACTGGCCAGGTGATAAAGCATGCCCCGCGTAACGAACTCGTCGACGAGCATCAGCTTGTGCCGAACGATGCCCACGGTGTAGGCCGCTGTGAACGAAAGGCTGGCCAGGAACATCGGAATTCGAGCACTGCCCAGCGCGAACGCCGTTCGATCAAACAATGCCAGATAAAGCGTGTAGCTGACGGGGATTGCCGAAGCCAGACTCGCGAAGAACATCCACTTGATCTGATTCTTCTCGGAAGGAGTGGTTGCTGTCAGGAACTCAGTCGCCAGCGCGACCAGCATGATGCAGAAGCAGAACGCGGCAAATGCCAGATACGCATAAATCGCTTCGCGAAGAACCATCAGACACCACGAGACGTCCTGAACTCTCTCGATGCTCATGCCATCGCTGGTAAAACTCCATGCCGCCACCAGCAATCCAGTCATGAGAACGGTGGTAATCACCGGCGCGGTATAAATCGCCGCGATGGTTCGACGTGGATGATGCTCCATCGGGCCGAGAGGGCGCGGGTAGCACAGAAAGAAATGTACCGAGACGGCGGGAGTCAGCAGGGCGCAAACCAGAAACGGCATATTCAGAAGTGGGCTGCTGGCAATCACCCACCAGTGAAAGCCGCCGATAAATGCGGCCATTGCGACCGCACACATCGCGAAAAAAAGCCGGGCGGTGCGGTCGAAGGGGCGATGCCACGCGGCCAGGGCACTGACAGCAAAAATCGCGAATTGCAGCACCAGCCAGACAAATGAGATCAGAACTTCAGACAGCGGAATCGACTCAATCACGATCCAGGCGCGTTCTGGCTGGCCATCCCGCAGAAATTCGATTTCGACGGTTCGGTCGCCGCCAACCGACAGCAACGACGGAAACAGATCCTCGATATAGATCGACGGATCCTGGCCCTCATCGAGGATTCCGTGAGTCGGAATTGGCGCGTCGCGCAGGTATTGCAGCCCCGCGCTGAAATCCAGAAAAGTGCGTATTGACTTGTCGTGGATCCGGACCAGTACATCGCCTTCGGCTGGTTTGGTGCCGAAATGTTCGAAGTCAGCAAACCCGCGAATCACCATCCCGGAAGTGTGTGTGACGGATGACTCTTCGCCGGTGCCGGTCACATTCTCAGCGTCGGACAGCAGTCCTCGGATGCCAATGTCGGGGGTCGTTCCGACATACCCGAGCACAAGCACAGAGTAGATGACAACGGAAATTCCGAGCCCCATTACCAGCAGTTTTGGTCGTGCCAGTTCACCGTCCATCCTGTCGAATCTCCCGTCGACCGGCGCTTTTCGGCGCCGACTCTGAAGCTGTGCTGTGTGTTGACGAAGCGGCAGTTAACACTTTTCACAGGGGGAAATGCAAGTGGCGGCGCCGATTTTAGTGATTTTCTGCAATCGACAGATCGAATGGACGGCGACCGGCACGATCCGTGCTTAAGGAGCGGTCACCCAGCTTGGCCCTCGAGAGTTAGCGGTTGACCTCGCTTCAGGTACTCGGCGCGGGACGGCAGTCTTTGACCCACTCTGCCGTTCATTGCAAGACCCAGCCCGTCGATGTTTCCTGTCCCGCTCCGAGGGCCTTTTTGTGCGCCGAGCAGGAATCGGTGAACCTGCAAAGTCAGGTCACCGCTTCAGGTCTTCCAGCTGCTCGTTAAGCTTGCCAAGTAGCTCGTCGTGGGAGTGCATGTACTCCTGTTGGGCTCGCCAGGCGGCGGCTGTTTCGGCGATCACCTTTCGAAAGGCCGGGTCGTCGTTGAGTGCCTGGCGGCGTTCCTTTTTCTTCTGGATGATTTTCTCATTGGACACAAAGAGCTGAGGATACGACGCTTCCAGTCGCTGCTGAGCGGCTTCCCGGACGGCCACGAGTTTCAGGTACTCAGGATCTGCCTGATGTTTCAGACGCAGCCGTTCAAGTTCTGCCGGGCGACGGCTGGCGGGCAGAGATTCAAAGGTTGGCTCCTGGTTGATCAGGAACGTGTCGATAGCCCGAGCCGCTCGATACGTGGCGAAGAGCGTTTCCTTGTAGTCAGGGTCTTCTTCATGGAGCCGTTTGCGAAGCTCTGCGATTTTCTTGTTCAACGTTTTCGTCGAACTGAAAATTTCCGGGTATAGCCGTTTCTCCGTTTCCTTCAGTTCGTCGTGCCGTTGGACGAGATCCCGGTAGGCTCCGTCTGACTGGTAGAGAATATCGTGGGCGTTGGTTTTCTGAATGTCGTACTGTTCCTGAAGTGACTTTTCGACTGGATGGCTGCCAGAAGCCTGCTGAATTATTTGAAGGCTCGCGTCCCTGTCACGGTTCTGCGTGGCTTTGAAAAGCTGAAAGTTGTCGAAGGCGGCGGCTGGCTGATCGACCTGAAACGCCAGGTAGGTGCGTTCCTGATCGAGTATCGGGTGCTTTGCGTACGCGAGATGTTCGTGGTCGATGTGGGCGACCAGTTCGTCTCCGAGAAACTCGACGGTCATTGTGTGCCAGGATCCGGGTTTGAAGTTGAAGGCACATTCTCCGTGTCGGCGTGAAAAGTAAGGACCGCGATCGTCCAGAGCTGTCTGAATGAAGAAATGGTCGGGGCGAAGATGGATGACCGCGTTGTAGTGGCCCGATGAGCCTGTCACGAGTCGCACGTCGCCAGCACCGTCGAATCGAAAATCGAATCGGATCATGCAGTCCTTGAAAACGGGGGCTCTGACAAAAATCCGATTGTTTGCTCCGGGATGTTCCGTGCGACGCAGGATGCCATTTTCCGCCGTCCATTCTTTTTGAAAGTGCCAGCGTTCACTCACCTGACCCTCCGAAAAGTGATCACCAAAGTCGAGGCTCCTCGGTGAAATAAGCAGGGGAGATGACGGCACATTCGCTCCGATCTCTGAACGCCATGCCGTCAGCCGGCTTCCGAGTTCGGCGACACGGTCTGGAAACTGACTGGCGAGATTTTGAGTCTCGGACACATCGTCGGTCAGGTTGTAGAGTTCGTAACGCGAGTCCGTTGGTGCATCGAACTTCTCGATGAGTTTCCAGTCTCCAGAACGCACGGCTCCAGCGGACACACCGCCCAGGAAGTGCGGTTCGTCGAGCGGGTAATGCCAGAAGATTTCCTTGCGATTCGGGCTCGACTTCGGATTCTTCCATGTGGACAGTGTTGAAACGCCGTCCAGCTTCTGAGTGGGGTCGGGAGAAATTCCGGCGGCGGCGAGAAGCGTCGGGTAAAAGTCGTAGTTCGCGGTGGTGCTGTCGCAGACTGTTTCGGCGGGCACTTGACCCGGCCAGCGGACGATTAACGGAACCCGGATACCGCCTTCGTAAAGCTGGCTCTTGCCGCCTCGAAGTGGAGCATTGGAAGTGACGTTCGTTTCGCCACCGTTGTCGCTGCTGAAGATAAAAATGGTGTTGTCAGCAAGTCCGAGTTCCTCAAGCTTCCGGGTCAGCAGACCTGTCCCCTGATCGATGCTCTCCAGCATCGCTGCCAGGTGAGGGTTGTGGCTTTCGGCCCAGTGATGATCGGCGTCGCCGGTCAGGCCTGCGTCTTTGCAGAGGTAGCAGTTTTCGCGGGAACATTTTCCGGGAGCGTGCTTCGCTCTGTATTTTTTAACGAGATCCGGGCGACCGTTAAGAATCGTGTGCGGTGCGTAGTGGCTGAGGTAAAGAAAGAACGGCTTGTCTCTGTTTCGTTCGACAAAGCCAACAGCTTCCAGATTCAGCCGGTCGGTCAGATATTCATTTTCGCCAAGACGATTCTCTGGCAGATCGAGCCAGCGGACGCCCTGGTCGCGGAAAACGTAGGGCCAGAAGTTGGCTCCGTTGCCGACGCCTTTGATCTCGCTGCCGATGTTCCAGCCGAAGCCGTGATCAAGCGGTCTGATCTCGAACTCGGCGCCGTGATGCCGGTAGCCGGTCAGGTGCCACTTACCGATCATGCCTGTCTGGTAACCGTTTTTTGAAAGGATTTCCGGCAGCGTGACCTGACTGGTCGGCAGCGCGTTGGACGAGTTTGGCCGCAGGTAGTCGAGGATTCCGATTCGCGCCGGATGCTGTCCTGTCAGTAGCGCCGCTCGGTAGGGCGAGCAGACCGGCGCAGCGGCGTATGCATTCGTAAAACGCATTCCCTGTTTCGCGAGACGATCCAGGTGCGGCGTCTCGTGAAACGTGTTGCCGTAACAGCCGAGTTCTGACCAGCCCAGATCGTCAGCGAGCACGAAGATAATGTTCGGCGGTTTGGGCGGCTCAGCATGGGCAGTATTGCCGAGTGTAAAGTTCCGTGCGAAGAACAGAACCATTAACAGCACGCAGCGGGGGAACTGAGTTTTCAACATGGGATTGGGTCTTTAATCAGGTCAACGAGTTGGCGAAAAAAGACCCAATCCACGTTGAATAAACTGCTGGTTTGAGATCACTCAGGCACGGTTTCTGACTGGCAGGTAGCGGAGCTCTCATCGAAAAAATCGATCACTCCGGACTTCACGTCGTAGATTGCTCCCACGACTTTGACTCGTCCGGCTTCGACAGCTTCCCGGATGACGCTGCTTCGTGAGACGACCTCGCGAACGGTCCGTTCGACGTTGCAACGGGCGACGTTGTCTCCCAGATGTTCGACTTCTTCGGGCGAGAGTTCTGACAGTGGCCGCGTCAGCAACTCAGTGACGCTCGGCGTAAGTTCGTCAACGATTGACTGCAAGTGCTCGCAGCCAGTGGCCGCCTGGGCCTTCTGATCGGTCCCGATCAGTTGAACCGACGAGGTCACCGCTCCGCAGCGCGTGTGGCCCATCACGAGAACCAGCTTCACGCCAGCGACTTTCACGCCGTACTCCATACTCGCCAGCGATTTCGTACCGATCACGTTGCCGGCCACTCGAACGCTGAACACGTCTCCGAGTCCAAGGTCGAAAACCAGTTCAGCGGGGACTCGGGAATCGATGCAGCTCAATACGACGGCCAATGGAGTCTGCGACTGAGCCGTGGCATCGACTTGCCGAACAAAGTCTCGTGATAGCTGATTGCCTGTGCTGAACCGCCGGTTTCCCTCTCGAAGAATATCAAGAACCTGGTCGGGCGTGACCTGGTCCTGCAGTTCACGTGTTGAGTAATCGGCAAACCGAATATCGTCATTCAGATGGTACCTTGAACGGAACCCTTGCAGGCTGACCTTCACACCGCGTGCCGGGCCAGACTTCTCTTTGAAATCGCGGATCAAGCTCAGCACGTCTGGATCGATGTAGTCCGTGTCTGTTGCGTCGATCAACCAGTGCGACCCCGATACGGCATTCTTGAAGAGTCCGTCGAGTGATGCACGATTCAGGAAGCTGACCTGGTTCGCCAGTTCAACACGAGTGATCTCACCTCCCAGTCGTGTTTCGATGATTCGCCGAATCGGACGACGCAGGTTGCTGTTCAGGATGAAGAGCACGCTGATTGCCAGACCAATCACGATTCCGATCAGCAGGTCTGTGAGGACGATCGAGACCAGCGTGATAATGAACGGCGCGAACTGATAGCGGCCCTCATTCCACATCTGCTGAAAGAGTTTCGGGCTCGCCAGCTTGAAACCGGTGACCAGGAGAATGGCTGCCAGAGCCGCGAGCGGGATCATGTTCAGATAGACCGGCAGAAACGCGACGCTGACCAGAAGCAGAACGCCGTGGAAGATGGCGGAGAATTTTGTTTTCGCTCCGGACGCGATGTTGACGGAACCTCGCACAATAACCGACGTCACCGGAATGGCTCCAAGTAGTCCGGCAGCGACGTTTCCGCAGCCCTGGGCAATCAGCTCTCGACTTGGAGGCGAAACTCGTTTTTGAGGGTCGAGTTTATCGACGGCTTCCAGGTTCAGCAGCGTCTCAAGAGACGCCACGATCGCGATAGTCGTTCCGGCCAGGTACACAGCCGGGTTGTTCCACTGCGAAAAGTCTGGCAACTGAAACAGGCCAATCAGGTCTGTCGCCGATTGTGCAATCGGAACCTGAACGAGATGGCTTGCTTCGATTAACCATCGGCCACCGATCTTTCGGAACAGCACGTTGATGCCGACGCCCAGCAGCACGACGACCAGTGGTGCAGGGATGATCGAATTCTTAAGGGGCTTCAGCTTTTCCCAGAACACAAGCACTGCAATCGACAGCAGCCCGATCACCGCGGCGCCCGGATGAAGGTCGTTCGCGATCATTGCAAGTTCAGAGAATGTGTTTTCATGGTCCGGCTGAACAAACGACATTTCGCCCTCGGGGTCGGTGTCGTGTCCCAGAATGTGAGGAATCTGTTTCAGAATCAGAATGACGCCGATGGCAGCCAGCAGTCCCTTAATCACGCTGGACGGGAAGAAGGCGGAGAGCGCTCCCGCTTTCATTACTCCGAGGCCGATCTGAAGCAGGCCGCCAATCAGAACGGCGAGCAGAAACGCTTCGAACGAACCGAGCACCCCGATCTGTGTCGCAACGATTGCCGTTAAGCCAGCTGCCGGACCGCTGACGCTGGAGTGCGAACCACTGACTGCTCCCACGACGAGGCCGCCGATGATGCCGGCCAGCAGGCCGGAGAACAGCGGAGCGCCGGATGCCAGCGCGATGCCCAGGCAAAGTGGAAGTGCAACGAGAAAGACGACGAGCCCGGAAGTCAGGTCGTGTTTCAATGTCGACGGCGGTCGAATGGTCGTGTTGCTGTCAAACGTTTCGAGCTGATGGCTCATGGCAGAATCTCGAATCTGATATCTGGTGTTGGCTGATGGAAGTCTTGTGGTTCGCAGAAATTCGTTCGCGCATTCCTGGCCGCTTACGACCGACGCGATTGTTGCGGAAGATGCGACGACGCAATGGCCAGGCCGAACGGGCGTGACGGGCAGTTGAGTCGATCAGCGGAGAGATGCAGGCACCACTCAGGATGTACGCACGGATCGAGAGGAATATCCCCACTCCGATCGACGTGGGGCTCCATTAACAGCGAATCGGAGCCAGCAGGCCGTTGGGATAGCGGTGGCCTGAGATCGCACGTTCGTTAAAAACTTCAGCGTATCGCGTTCGGGAAGCGAGGATACGACACAGAGCCTGACACCTGGGGCGCCCTGTCGATCGTCGATCGGATCTGTTTTTCTGAACGACGATCAGGCACTCTTCGAATTCTTCGTCGCCGAAGAATTCTACTTCGGCTTCGGAGCTGGATGCCGTCAGAACACCTGCAAACCCCGAACATGGCAACAGAAACGCCAGAAGCAGGAACGCGAAGGTCACCCGACCGCGTCGCTTTGTTTTTGACGTTTGGATGTAATCAAACATTTCAGCAATGTCCGATGGGCGGTTACCGATTGTGAATTGCCATGAAGCGTGAATTCATTATGTGCTGGCCATCGCCCATCGAGGGACGCCATTTGAGTAAAACTTCCGCGAATGCTGAAGAAACACAGAAGAACTCGTACAGCGCCCCGTCAATCTGATGGCTCAAGTGTCGATCAGGCGTCCCTGAGGCGGCGGCCCGCGATGAACACCGCAACCTTGTCGAGCTGCGATGCAGAAGCGGATAGTCGTACAGCTTCTGCAGGCCGTAAACCTGGTTCATCATTTCTACTTTGAGTCCTTGAGTATCGGTGCCGACGTTGCGAGGAAGTGGCGGGAGTATAGGTCGTCACCAGCAAATCACAGTTCAGTTGGAGGAGATCTGTTCAAAGGTTTGTCTCAGTCTCCAATTTCAGCTGTGAGCAGTCTGACAAAGCTTCCGGTATTGAATCCGGGCTTCTGGATTTCTGAGACGCTCGAAGGAGCTGGAATGTGTAACATTTTGTTGACATTGTTGACCCTTACTCTGTCTGTCGGAAATCGCGGTCGCGGCTAAGAGTCCGCAAAGCATCAGGATCCTGCTGTCGCACCTGCGGACAGAACCATGAAACGAAGCTTTTGTTAAAGGCAGCCAGCGTTATCTCTGCTCTGCTGGCAATGAACTTGACCGTGTTCGCGCATCCCGGACATTACCATGCCAGCAGTGGTGAGGATGAAGGTGCATCTGCTGCGGAGCCGGTTGGTAAGTTATCTGACACGGATCGTTTTTGGCTTGAGTTGTTGCAGCTTCAGGTTCAGCAGTTGAATACCGCTCCGAACGTTCGACTGCTCGCTCTGCAAACGAGGAATGCTCAGGCCGCTGCCGCTTTTGCACAGCCAGTGATCGCCCGGTTCTTTGGTCCGTCCAGGAAACAGATCGACGTGAGATGGGACAAGGATTGTCTTTACGTCGACTCTAACGGCCTGCCGAGTCACGACGACGGTGCCATTAGCCGCGAGGAAATCATCGGAGAAGCGTTCGACAATTCTGGCACTTCGCGACGTAGCATTTTTGCGAGAGATCAGGCTGTCGAGGGGGCACGCGAAGGCGCTAAGAAAATCAGACCGAGTCTGGATTCGTTCTCAAATTCGAATTCGACTGTGCTGAGATTCACCACAGGGAACAGAACACGCAGAGACTTCCGTTGGAGATGTTTCTCTGGGGCTGCGTGCATCTACGTGAGCATTTTCGATACTCTGGTGCATCGTTCGCCGAAGTCGATTCACCAGACGCTGAAACTCCAGCATGTCCGACTCTCCACAGATTATCGCTCGCCAGGTTGGCATGTCGTATGGCGATGCGCTGCCGAGTCTTGCGGGCATCGATCTTTCGGTGGCGAAGGGCGAATTTGTTTCGATCGTCGGACCGTCTGGTTGTGGCAAGTCAACACTGCTGAAACTGATTGCCGGGTTACGCACAGCGACGTCCGGGCGGTTGACTGTGGACGGCGCTGAGCCTGGCAGATCTCAATGCAAGGCGGCGTTCGTCTTTCAGGAGCCGAACCTGCTGCCGTGGCGGACGGTTGCGGGGAATGTCCGGCTGCCACTGGAGCTGGGCCAGTCGGGTAAGGCATCAAACAACGTTGAGCCAGACGAGTTGGTGGAGCGGACGATTCAACTGGTTGGACTTTCCTTGCACGACGCCGCGAAGCGGCCTTCGGAACTGTCCGGCGGGATGCGAATGCGGGTTTCACTGGCCCGATCGCTGGTCACCAACCCGGAGATCATGCTGCTCGATGAACCGTTCGCCGCGCTGGACGACATTCTTCGGCAGCAGCTCAATGAAGAGTTGCAGCGGCTGTGGTGGAACAAACGCTGGACCGGACTTTTTGTGACACACAACGTTTCCGAAGCGGTGTTTCTCAGTCAGCGAGTATTCGTGATGAGCCGTTCGCCTGGAACGATTCTGGAATCGATCGAAATCCCGTTCGACTTTCCGCGGACGCCCGAACTGCGTGCGGATCCGGAATTCGCTCGGCTGACCGGAGTTGTCAGCGGCCACTTGCGCCGCGCTGCCGGCATTGCGGGGACGCAGGTTTCGATCGCGACAGCGGAGGCAACTGAAGATGCCTGATGCTCCGAAATCGAAAACCGCCCTGCTTTTTCGGTCAGTCGCTCCTCCGTTGATTCTGTTCGTTGTGCTGCTCGGCCTTTGGCAGTTCTGCGTGTGGTGGTTTGAGCTGAAACCATTTCTGGTTCCAGGTCCGATTCGAGTCGCCTCGGCTGCTGTGTCGACCTTCGGCAAGCTTGCGGCAGCGACGAAAGTTTCTGCCGCGGCAGCGCTTTCCGGTTTCGCCGCCAGCCTGATCACCGGCGTCGTGATTGCGTTTTTCTTTTCTCAGTCGCGGCTGATTCGAATCAGCTGTTATCCGTACGCGATTTTTCTGCAGACGGTTCCCATTGTGGCCATCGCCCCGCTGGTGATTAACTGGTTTGGATCCGGCTTCCGCAGCATCGTGATCATCACGTTCGTCATCAGTCTCTTTCCAATTATCACGTCGACGACGACCGGCATGACGGCTGTCGATCCGGAACTGCTCGACCTGTTCCGTCTGAACCGAGCCAGCCGCTGGCAGATCTGGCTGAAGCTTCGACTGCCCAACGCCGTGCCGCATCTGATCACCGGAGCGAGGACGTCGAGCGGATTGTCTGTTGTGGGAGCTTTGGTCGGAGAATACTTCGCGGGCTTCGGCGTCAACGATTATGGACTCGGATTTCTGATCGGACGAAATACCAGCCAGATGCGGACCGACGAACTGTTCGCCGCAGTGATCGCGTCGACGCTGCTCGGGATTACAATCTTTGGTGCAGTCAGCATCGTTGGAGCTTTCATTCTGAACCGCTGGTACGATGTAAAGTAGATCCTGAGCAGGCATGTGAATTCAACAACGGTCGGACAAGCAACGTGGCGAAACGGGCATCTCGTAAAAAAATTCGATTCGAAGCGGCGATTAACGCTGTTGAGTCACCGGTGTTTCTGGTGGATGCGCAGCGTCGGGTTGTTTTTTTGAACGATGGATGTCAGTCGCTGACAGGTTGGACTCTGGCTGAAGTTGCCGGCAGTGTTTGCGAATTCACCTCGGTCGGAAACGCGACTTTGGTTGAAGCATTAACCGGATCGTTGTGCCCTCCCCAGGAAACACTTGATGGTGCATCGCGAAGTGTCGTGCGTCACTTCGTTCACAGAAAGACTGGCGAAATCTCGTCGCGCATGGTGCACTTCTACCCGCTCGACTCAGATGGGCAGACCGAATTCATCATGGGCATTGTCACAAGCGTCCCAACAAAGACTCATATCCCGGACACGAGCATCGTCACGCAGGTCCACGCGGAACTCGCCGCCCTTCGACACGGGCTGCGGCAGCAGTACGGCGAGGATTCGATTCTGACACGCAGCATTTCGATGAAACGCGTGATTGACCAGGTGAAAGCCGCGCGTCAGTCGCGAGCGACGGTTCACATCAGCGGTGAAAAAGGATCCGGGAAGGAACACGTCGCTCGCACAATTCACTACGCCAGCGATCTTGGACAGCAGGCGTTCGTCCCGATTCAGTGCCGACTGCTGCCACCTCGCGAGCTGCACGAAGCGATTCGCAGAATCGTCGAAGCCGACTGGAGAGAGCGTCTGCCGATTACTGCTCTGCAGCCCGGCTGCGTATTTCTGGACGATGTTGACACTTTGCCTCGCGATGTTCAGCAGCGGCTGGTCGACTTCATGGCAACTCCGCGCGGTGCCGACTTTCGGGCCAATGTCCGGCTGCTTTCGTCGAGTCGCGTTGGCCTTGATGCCGCTCGTACTGATGAGCGAATTTCGGACGAGTTCTACTATCTGGTGACTTCGCTGCAGATTGAACTTCCACCGTTGCGGCACCGAATGGGCGACCTGAAAATTCTCGCTCAGCATTTTCTCGAACAGAAAAATCATGGTCGCGCGAAGCAGGCAACCGGATTTTCGTCGGAAGTCTGGTCGCAGTTTGAAGAGTACAACTGGCCTGGAAATCTCGACGAACTTGACGAAGTGATTTATGAGGCGTTGTGCAGTTCGGACGGTCCGATCATTCGCGCGGACCATCTGCCGTTTCGGCTCCGGACGGGGCTGGATGCTCAGCGACTGGGGCCGGTTTCTGCTGGCCCGATCGAAGCGTTGGAACCACTGCTGGAACGGATTGAACGCGAGCAGATTGAGCGGGCTCTCGAAGTGGCAAAGGGCAACAAAGCGAATGCCGCTCGACTGCTGAAAATTACGCGGCCAAGCCTCTATCGCCGGATGGAGACGCTCGGCTTGTCCGACTCATTGGAGCTATGACAGACGTGGTGCTACGAACGAATTATGAACCACGAAGTATAAACCAGAAAACACGAATCGCTGCGAAGAGGAATTTACTATGAAGGTCACACTTCTCGTCCGTGCACCAAAGAAACCAGAGAAATGTGTCGTTGTTGAACGCGACGTCGTCATCGGACGAGGGAAGGACTGTAACCTGCAAGTTCTCTCGAACGATGTCAGCCGACAGCACTGCCGGCTGGTGATTGGCGAATTGGAAGTTGCCGTGCGGGATCTCGGCAGCGGCAACGGTACGTTTATCAACAGCCAGAAAACGGAGCCGAACGTTGACACACCGCTGATTTCGGGGGACATCGTCCGCATCGGACCACTGGTGATTAAGGTCGAGTTTGAAAGCACGGCATCGTTGCCTGTTTCGCCAGAACCGGTTGCGTCTGTTCTGGAAGAGCCGTTGCCAGCAGCAAGCAACCCGGTGGTCGAACCGGACACGGAATCGATCGAAGAATCAGCGATCGAGGTTGCCGCCGGGCTGGCGCAGGGAAACTCTGAGATCGAGGCCATTCCTGAGCCGGCTGACGCCGATGAGCTGCTTCCTGCCGACGATGAGGTCGCTGATGAATTGGCCGTCGAGCCGTTTGCTGAAGCCGATGACGCCGCCCTGAACGCAGACGAGCCGTCTGTTGAAAACGCGGTACTCGCCGAGCCGCAATCGGGGAAGTTGAAATCGCTGTTCGGAATGTTCGGAAAGAAAAAGAAATCCAAAGAACCGGAGCCGGAAAACAATTCTGTCGCCACGGAAAGACAATCGGTCGACGTGGCTGATGGAGCAGACTCCGAGCCTTTGCTCGTTACCGATAATGCAGATTTCGATGAGGAAACTGTTGTCGTCGACGCGGGAAACGCGTTCACTTCGAATGAGGACGAAATGGAACTTCTGGCCGACGAAGTTGACGAGTTTTCGGAAGAAGATGACTACCTCGATGACGAAATCGAAGAAGAAGCTGTCGATCCAGGATTTGCAGACTTTTTGAATAAAGTCGATCAGCCACCGACCTGATTCCGTTTTCAAATTCGACCAAAGGATCTTTACCACAGAGACGCCGAGGGGCACAGAGTGTCTTTCTGTTGAGCCTCTGTGATCCACGTGTCTCTGTGGTTTAATAGTTCGACATGAAAATCTGGTTTAACAAGGTTCACGACAGTCGGCGTCAGCAGATTGAAACCGACGAGACGGAGATCTCGATCGGCCGCGACCGGGCTAACGTACTGACGCTGCAAAGCCCGCTGGTGTCCAAGCGGCAGGCCATCATCCGTAGCGATGATGGAAAGCTTCAATTCGAAAACGTTGGCATCAACAGTTGCATGGTCGGCGATACGGAAGTCATGGGCGGTCAGAGTGTCGGCTTTGCCGCCGGAGAAACGGTTCGAATTGGGCCGTTCACGCTGACGTTCGAATCCGAAGACGCCGCTCCGATCAGCCGTGCGGAACTGGAAGCTCACCTTCGCACGATCATGGCCGATCTTGAATTACGGGTTCATCGTCGGTTGCTCGAACGGTTCGACCTGTACGAACTCGAAGCCAACCGGCTCGGCGACAACGAAAGCATCCTTCTGCTGGAACGACATATTGAAGACGTCTGTCGCGAGCTGAATCTTTTCGGACCGGAAAATCTTCCGTTGCTGGAAGAGGTCATCGGTCTGAGCCTTCGAGATCTGACGATCAATCAACTGATTCTGGAAAGTGACCGAAGCACGCTGGACAGCCTCGCGCGGCTGACGTGGAACGAGTACGACGTTCCGCAGACACTGGTTCCAGAGCGTGAGGCCGAACTCGAAAATCTGATGCTTTTTATCCGGGAGCGATTGGAACTGGACGGCCAGCCGGATCTCAGTTCGCAAATCCAACGAACTGAGTACAAATTTGCCGGCGTCTTCCCGCTCGTTCGCCCGCACCTTCATCGGGAATTCAGTCGGTACATCATTCTGCGGCGGCTCAAGAAAGATCTGAAGGACACTGTCTTCGGCTTCGGTCCGCTGCAGGATCTTTTGCGAGCACCAACCATCACCGAAATCATGGTCGTTAAGAGCGACCAGATTTATGTCGAACGTGACGGCGTGCTGGAACTTTCCGGACGACGATTTCTTTCAGACAAGGTCACCGAGTCGATCATCGAACGAATCGTCGCGGGCGTCGGACGGCGAATCGACAAAAGTCAGCCGCTGGTGGACGCTCGGCTTCCCGACGGCTCGCGAGTTAACGCGATCATCCCGCCGCTGGCTGTACGAGGTCCGTGCCTGACGATCCGAAAGTTCCCGGCGTACCGATTCACGATGGACGATCTGATCGAGAAACAGTCGGTCACCTCGGCTGCCGCAATGTTTATCCGAGCGTGCGTTGTCGACAGGAAGAACATTCTGGTCAGCGGCGGAACGGGAACCGGTAAGACGACAATGCTTAACGTGCTGTCGAGTTTTGTTCCGCATCGCGAACGGATCGTCACGATCGAGGACACGACCGAACTGCAGCTTCATCAGGAACATGTCGTCACGCTGGAATCGAAGCAGGCCAATGTCGAAGGCGTCGGCGAGTACAACATTCGTGACCTCGTCAAGAACGCTTTGCGAATGAGGCCGGACCGGGTGATCGTCGGTGAATGTCGCGGCGCCGAAGCGCTCGACATGCTCCAGGCTATGAACACTGGCCATGACGGATCGATGACGACGATCCACGCCAACAGCACGATCGACGTTCTGAAACGGTTGGAAATTCTGGTGCTGATGGCAGTCGATTTGCCCGTCGTTTCGATTCAGCGGCAGATTGCCTCGGCGATCGACATCATCGTCCAGATCGACCGAAAGCCCGGCGGTAAACGAGTGGTTACTCAGATCTCTGAAATCGCCGGCTACGATCCCGACCGCAACGACCTGGTCGTGCATGACATCTTTAATTATCGAAACGGCAGGTCTCTGACTCCGACTGGTTACATGCCGACGTTTGCCGAATCGCTGATCGAGAAAGACCTGCTGAAGCTGGAATTTCTGTACGGCCAGGAAGAGAAATTCGTCGACGACGAAGACGGTCCTGTCGAACAGGCCAACGGACGAGTTTCGAGATTTCTGTGACGAAACGTCTAACACTCCGACAATAAAAACGCCTCGCAGGACCAATTGATCCTGCGAGGCGTTTTAACTGTGAGACGGGTATTGCCCACCAGATCCAGTCTCCCCGGTGGGCGGTGCTCACCCTGCGGATTAACGTCGCTGCAGTGTTCCCGTTGCCGGCTGAGTGGCGGCGGCTGGTCGAACGTTGTTGAAGCCTGGCTGGACCTGGCCGGACACCTGGCTGATATTGCCGGTCCGGGTGTGGTTCCAGAAGTTGTCAACGGTTGAGGTCTTCTTCAGGTTCTCAAACATCTGAGCAACACCTTCCTGGACTTTTTCTTCGACCAGATCGGTGTGCAGTTGCTCGCGAACTTCTTCGATGTTCTGAACGATCTGCTCGGTGTAGCCCTCACATTTCAGAATCACGAAGCTGCCGTGCCCGTACTGGATGATTCCAGAGATTTCGCCCGGCTTCAGATTAAACGCAGCCTGTTCGAGTTTTGGATTGCCTGAGTACTTGGCGATTGGCGGAACAGCTCCATTCATCGCGCGGCTGGTTGGGTCGATTGAATGTTCGCGAGCCAGTCGATCGAATTCCTGTGGATTCAGCGATGCCTTCTGCCAGACTTCGTTCGCTCGACGATGGTTGTCCAGCATGATCATCTTCACTTCGACTCGCGAGCCGAAGTTTCGGACGAATGCTTTGTGCATGTCTTCATCAGTCACTTCGACCTTGTCTCCGGCCAGCTTCTTCAGAGCCAGCATCGGCCAGATCACGTCAGTGCTGTACTGCTCGGGCGTAATGTTTCGCTCGCTTTGCAGCATCTGCAGCCAGGTCGAAACCGGAATGTTGAACTGCTTGGCGATGCGTGTGATTTCCTGCTCGACTTCCGCCTGAGTCACGACCACTCCGGCGCCTTCGCATGCGAGCTGAATGACCGCTCGGTTGATCATGCTGTCGAGCACTTCGTTGCCGACTCGCATGGCACAACGCTCGTAAAGATCCTTCAGAGGAATCTTGATGCTGCGGCCATCGCGCGTGATGACTGCGGCCGAGGTGCCCTGCTGCGGCTGCGGGCCGACCTGAACACGACCAGGAGCCGGACGTTCGGCAGCTGTTCCCGAGCTGGACGATGTAAACGCCTGAAATGCCAGGCCTGCCACCAGTACGCAGACGGCGGTGCCCGCAGCGATCAGGACGGCTTTTCGAGGCTGAAACGCGGTTAATCCGAAAGCCGAAGCATGAGTCGTTTCCGTTCCGGGAGACTCATCTGGGGCGGCGTCTCGGGCGACGTGATTCCCTTCACTCATCGCATAACTCCAATTCAAGATATAGCAGGCGGTGCCCGCGCATGGTCCACTCCGTTGGCCATGTGTCATCGGCGGCGGTTTATAAGGCAGTTTCGAAAATGGGGTCAACGTCGCTTTTTTGCCGCAAATTCAGCAGGTCTGAGCGAGGCAGGAAGTTCGCGGGAGGCGGTTGAGTGGAAATCCGCCGTCAGGCCGGAGACGATTCGCGGATCCCGAGGGTGGCCCAGTCATTCTGGCTGGGCCACCCTGCGATCAGCCTTACGACCATTTCCTGCAAACCTTGCTGAATTCACTCACGACGGAAAGCTCGCGCCACGATGGCCAGTTCGAAGGACGGCACAAAACTCACACCGATGATGGAGCGGTACATGGAGGTCAAGAGCCAGAATCCTGGCTCGCTCCTGCTGTTCCGAATGGGCGACTTCTACGAACTCTTCCACGAAGACGCCGAGATCGCGTCGAAAGTTCTCGGACTGACGTTGACCAGTCGCGACAAGAATTCGGCCAACCCGACCGCAATGGCAGGCTTCCCGTATCACGCGCTCGAAAACTATCTCCACAAACTGATTCGAGCCGGACACCGCGCCGCAATTTGTGATCAGGTCGAAGATCCCAAAACGGCAAAGGGACTCGTCAAACGCGAGGTCACTCAGGTCGTTACGCCGGGCACGCTGACCGACGAGGCGCTGCTCGATCCACGAGAAAGCAACTACCTGGCCAGCGTCTTCGTCGGCAGGAAGCTGGTCGGACTTTCGTGGCTGGAATTGTCGACCGGGCGATTCTTTGCCTCTGACATCGAACTCGCCAACCTGGCCGACGAACTGGCGAGGCTTCGTCCGGCGGAGGTGCTCGTTTCAGAAAGCCCGGCCCGCGAAGACGAACTGCTGCCGAAGCTTCAACTGCGCGACATGTTCGTCACGAAGCGTCCGCCCTGGAGTTTTGCCTCGGACAACTGTCAGAAAACTCTGCTGAAGCATTTCGGGTTGAAGACGTTGGAAGGCTTCGATCTGGAACCGGACACGCCGGGCGTTGTCGCGGCTGGAGCGCTGATCGAATACGTCCAGGAAACTCAGAAAAGTTCGCTGACTCACATCATCCGGCTCGAACCCTGGCGACAGGGTCGCAACCTGATCATCGATGAAGCAACGCGGGCGAGTCTCGAACTGACGCGGACTCTTCGCGGAGGTGGCCGGGAAGGCAGCCTGCTGGAAATCATCGACGAGACCGTCTCGCCAATGGGTGCCCGACTGCTGGCCGACTGGCTGTCTAACCCGTTGATCGACATTAAGCAGATCAACGCTCGCCTGGACGCCGTCGAAGAGCTGACACAGAACCTGCCGCTCACTCGCGACGTCCGGGATGAACTCGGCAAGGTCTATGACCTGCAACGGCTGACGGCCAAAGTCGCCACGTTGCGAGCGTCACCGCGAGACCTTGGTTGCCTCGCCCGAACACTTGCGCTGCTGCCGAAGTTGAAGGCTCAACTGGCCGGTCGAAAGTCTGGTCAGTTGCAGTTACTGGAGACCGATCTGGATCTTTGCGCGGAAGTGCGAGCGGATATCGAAACGGCGCTCGCTGACGATCCACCGCTGCTGACGACCGACGGTGGCATGATCCGGGATGGCTACAACGCCAGACTCGACGAACTGCGTGATCTGGCCAAAGGCGGTAAGTCGTGGATCGCGAAGTACCAGGCCGAAGAAATGAAGCGAACCGGCATCAGCAATCTGAAGGTTGGCTTCAACAGAGTCTTCGGATACTACCTGGAAGTATCCGCCGCCAACCGTGACAAAGTTCCGGAAGACTACATCCGCAAGCAGACGCTGAAGAATCAGGAACGATTCATCACGCCGCAGCTCAAGGAGTACGAAGAGAAAGTTCTGAGGGCTGAAGACGAATCGAAGAGCCTCGAACAGGAATTGTTCTCGTCGTTGCGTGAACGAGTCGCCAAACATGTCACGCGTCTGAAAAATACCGCCGAAGTGATTGCCGAAGTCGACGTGCTGGCTGCGCTGGCAACGCTGGCAGTCGCGCAGGGGTACACACGACCGCAGATGACAGAAGAGCCGATTCTGGACATTCGCGAGGGCCGACACCCGGTTCTCGACAAGCTGCAACCGACCGGCGAGTTCGTCCCCAACGACGCGCTGCTCGGCGGCGAGCATCACGGTCGAGTTCAAATCATCACCGGCCCGAACATGGCTGGTAAAAGTACCTATATCCGGCAGGCGGCGCTGCTGACACTGATGGCTCAGATGGGGTCATTCGTGCCAGCCAGCGAAGCCCGCATCGGAATTGCCGACCGAGTCTTCGCGCGAGTCGGCGCCAGTGACGAACTCGGCAAAGGCCAGAGTACGTTCATGGTCGAAATGACCGAGACCGCCCGAATTCTCAACACGGCCACCGAACGCAGTCTGGTCATTCTCGACGAAATTGGACGAGGCACCAGCACCTACGACGGCATCTCGCTGGCCTGGGCGGTGACCGAACATCTGCACGACGTGCTGAAGTCACGCACGCTTTTCGCAACACACTACCACGAGCTGACCGACCTGACGTCAACGCTCAAGCACGCCTCCAACTGGAACGTCGCTGTTCACGAACAGGGCGACGGCATCATCTTCCTGCATCGCATCGTCGAAGGAGCCGCCGACAAGAGTTACGGCATCCACGTCGCCCGCCTGGCCGGAGTCCCCCGCGACGTCGTCGACCGCGCCGCCGTCATCCTGAAAACTCTGGAAGACGACCACCTGGACGAATCCGGCAAACCCACCGTCCCGGTCCGCCCCGCCAAAAAAGACAACGCCCGCCAGTTGTCCCTCTTCGTCGTGGAGGACCACCCCGTCTTCGACGAAATCCGCCGGTTAAAGATCGAAGAAATGACCCCCCTCGCCGCCCTCGCCGAACTAAACCGCTTGCGTGACGAATTAAACAAATAGAAGGCGTCTGGAAATGAAATTTCGAGATCGCTGGCATTTGTTGGCTCAATTCACCGTTGGGATGGCAGCTTGCTTTTTGGGTCTGTCATGCGAATCAAGTTTCGAAGAGCCGACGAAACGAACAGATGAGGACCATTTTTCTGCGCGTGGCGGGCAAGCGGAAAGCACACTTTTTGCCTATGAGGCTTTCGATGAAGTCACAGGCCAGCCGAGCGACAAGGGTTTAAGTTTTGGCTGGAGTGGATGCTGGCAGTTTGCGTGTGATAGCGGCGCGGAGGAGCTCCAATTTGTGGATGCTCCAAGTGATTTCCAATTCGGGGAACCTGTGCGGAAGCGCTGCGTGTTGGAACTTGCAAACGGAGCATCCGTCCGAAGTCAGTTCGACGAACCAATTATTCTTGGAGATACGGACAAAGTATGCATCAGTTTTCTAGCTCAGGGAGCTCCAGTCGAAAAAGGAAAAAGAGGGCAACTGAGAGTGACTTTGGAGCCGAGCGATCCTGCCCGATTGATAAAGGATAAGTGTTTTTCTTTTGGCTTCTATGGACAAGGTGATCCATACATCGTGGATGAAGGTCTTTCCATGGGACGCCTTCAACTCTCGAATGATGAGGTTCGTCTTTGCGTGGTGACAATTCTGCGACGAGATCAGTGTGTATGGGCGCTGATGAAGATCTTTACTAAGCGTGAGCCAATTGTAGAACCACCGTTAAATGGCAGGACGATCTTGGCAAGAGACTGGACCGTGTTGACGACAGGAAATTGTTTCGCACAGGCTGACGTGGCAAGTATTCGACTTTCCACTGGAGTAGATGCTCTGTGGCATATCGACGACCTGAGAATTGGTCGTGACTGGAACTCAGTCACTGAGGCATTCAATGTCGAAAAGTGATGTCGGCTGGGACGTGTCCCAGCAATGCTGTGCCGATGCTGGGTCGAGACCCAGCCTACGCGCCCTGATGCACAAAACTGATCAACTCTTGTTGAACACTTTGGCGGCGTGGACGGTGTTCTGGCAGGCGGCTCCGGATTCGATTTCGGCGATGTTCGAGAGGGTTGTGGCGGCGATTTGTTCCATGGCTTCTTTGGTGAAGAAGGCCTGGTGGCCGGTGACCAGGACGTTGGGGAAGGTCAGCAGGCGGGCGAAGACGTCGTCGTGGATGACCTGGCTGGACAGGTCTTCGAAGAACAGGTCGGCTTCTTCTTCGTAGACGTCGATGGCCAGGCCTCCGACGTGACCGGTTTTCAGCGCGGCGATCACGGCGTCGGTGTCGACGATGCCGCCTCGGCTGGTGTTGAGCAGAACGACTCCCTGCTTCATCTGGCCAATGGATTCTGAATCGATCAGGTGGTGCGTTTCCGGGGTCAACGGGCAGTGCAGAGAGATCACGTCGGACTTCTCAAACAGCTCGTTCAAAGACACCGACCGAGCACCGATCTGCTCGACTTCGGAATTTTCGCAGACGTCGTACGTGAGCACTTCGCAGCCGAAGCCCTTCAGGATCTGGGCGACCAGAATTCCGATCCGCCCCGTGCCGATGATGCCGGCCGTCTTGCCGTGCAGGTCAAAACCCATCAGCCCGTTCAGTGAGAAGTTGCCTTCACGGACTCGCGAGAAGGCTCGGTGGATTCGCCGATTCAGAGCCAGTAGAAGTGCGACGGTGTGTTCCGCAACGGCGTGCGGCGAATAAGCGGGCACTCGGACAACTTGAACGCCAAGCCTCGCTGCCGCAGGCAGATCAACATTATTGAAGCCGGCGCAACGAAGAGCGACGACTTTCAGACCATGCGCGGCCAGGTCCGTTAATGTTGCCTCGTCCACAACATCGTTGACGAAAACGCAGACGGCGGGAAAGCCGCGAGCCAGCGGTGCTGAAGCTTCGGTGAGTCGTGCTTCGAAAAACTCCAGCGAATGCTCATGACAATCGTTGGCTGCGTTGAGGTATTCCTGGTCGTACTTCTTTGTGCTGAAAACTGCGACTCTCATGGCGGTGACTCTCCTTTGGCAATCTCAATACCGGTCCGTGACCTGCTTCTGAACTACGAAAAAGAGAAAACATTCTCAGCGGTTTTGCGGAGCAGCCATTGTTTGTCGGATTCGGTCAGGAAGTCGATGCGGTCAGTGATCAACGAGATCGAAGCTTCGTAGCTGTTTCCGTCGTTGAGCTGGTACGGGCAGTCGCTGGCCCACATCAGACGTTCGGGGCCGAAGGTGTCGTAGAGGCGTTTGATCATGGGGACGAGGTCATCGTGCGGCGGCTTCTTTTTGCCAAGGGCGTAGTACGCTGAGATTTTGACGTGCGTCTTTTTGTGTTTCGCAATGACGCACAGGTTGTCGAGATCCTTCTTACGGATCTTCCCGTCGATGCCGACGCGGGCGAAGTGGTCGATGACGGCTGGCGTGTCGGGGTGCTTTCGGCACATCGCATCGAAGGCGGGCAGGTCAGACGGATTGATAAGACCGCACATCGCCTGTCCGGTTTCGGCAGCAGTCTCCCACATTTCGGCCATGCCGGGAGTGTCCAGCCAGTCTGCTCCCAGACGTGACGGAGTGATGCGAAACCCGGTGACGCCGGTCCTGTGCAGCGCTCGCATGGTATTTCCGGAACCCGGCTTTCGAGAATCCACCATGCCGACGACGCGGTAACGATCCGGGTGAGCCTTCCAGTTATCAACGAGGTACGAATTGTCGAAACCGTGGTAGACGTTGTGCTGAATCAGGACGACTCGCCGAACGCCGACAGGGCGAGCGATCGCCATCAGTTCTTCCCCGGTGAAACTCGGCGGTGCCAGGTCAGCGACGGTCTTCCCCGGTTCAAGCGGGTACTTGTCGACGGTTGGCGGCCAGATGTGAGAATGTGCGTCGATCCAGCCAGCGTCTTTGTCAGAAGTAACTTTGTCAGATTCGGCGGCGGTGAGACTTCCAGGAAGAGCGGCGACTCCAGCCACCGTGGCTGCCGTTGTCATGAGCATCTCCCGGCGTGTGATATTCGGACGAGTGAAGATTGACTGGCTGTTCATCGGGCAGACTCCGGTTGCAGTGGCGGGAACTGATATCGTACGCGGCGCGGTGAGAACCGTCGGGTAGTCATTCTTTCCGGTTCCCGATCCCTCGGCAAGCTGATGTCTGTGAAGCATCGACAGGCAGGAGCTGGCCTACCCAGGCAGCCATTGCTCGACAATGTCGACGACCTCATCTGATTCGAGCGTTTCATGAGCCAGCAGGTGGTCGGCAAGGGCAGCCAGTGCTGACCAGAAATTGTCACCGTTGAGCAGTCGATAGAGGTCGGCGGAAGTTTGTTCGAGGAACGTCAGTCGCTTTTTCTGATCTGGATGAATCGACGCAGCGGCTTGCCAGGCTTCGGCCCAGTCGGCTGCCCATTCAGAAACCATGCCGGGGTGAAACGCGTCGCCGGTGTAGAGCATCTCGGCGACCGGCCCGGCCAGCGCGACGAGGATTCGTTTTTCGCAATACTCGCGTTCCGACAGCCCTGCAGTATCCCAGAAAATCTGCGTATCGCCGAACCGTTTCGGACCATCGTCCCAGTCCGGGTCGACGGTTACCGAGTGAACTTCCGCTCCAACGTGCACCGCCATCAACGCATGGCCGGATTCGTGGTAAGCGGTGATTTCCATGGAGCGGTTGTTTCTTTGGTCAGAATCGTGATAAACGTGGCATGTTTGAATTAAGGAACAGCTGATCCGCAGGTTGCCTCGTGGATGACTTTCCAATCAGCCTCAAAGTTCACAGCGCGGCTAATACTGCAATGATTCATCAGGCACGAATGGTACTGACTTTTCACAGACGGCGATGGACACCACAGTAAAGCATTCATGTTTAACCGTGTAATTCATGGTTCTCTTTTTCGTGTGATTCCATATTTTCTATGGTTGATCTCAACTGTTCCACAAGGACTCCGTTCGAATTGAGGCTGTCGTTACAACCGATGACAAAGTTCAGAACAATAGTCGCCCTGCTTTCTCTGCTGCTCCTGCAGTTGGTCGACGCTCGGGCCGGGGATGACGACAAGGGAACCGTGTTCTTCGAAAAGAAGATCCGACCGTTGCTCATCAGGCATTGCTACGAGTGTCACTCGGAAGAAGCCGGTGAACGTCAAGGCGGCCTGCTGCTGGATCGTCGTTCCGGCTGGCTCGAAGGTGGAGATACCAACAAGGCCGTGATTCCCGGCGAGCCGGATGCTTCGTTGCTGATCAGGGCCGTGCGGTATGCCGACGAAAATCTGCAGATGCCGCCGGAAGAAAAACTGAAACCTGAGCAGATCAAACTGCTGGAGCAGTGGGTGAGGTTTGGGGCTCCGGGACCGAAGATCGATCTCGGCGATTCTGAATTCTCGCGGCTCGGTGACCAGGAACATCTCTTCGAACAGGCAGAAAATCACTGGGCATTTCAACCTGTCAACGCGACGACTCCGCCGGAAGCGGCACGTCAGGACTGGAACGAAAATGCGATCGACCAGTTTGTCTTCGCGAAGCTCGCCGCCGCAGGCCTGAAACCGTCGGCAGAAGCTGATTCTCGAACGCTGATTCGACGATTGACTTACGACCTGAATGGTTTGCCGCCGACGATGGGCGATGTCGACCAGTTTGTCGAAGCTGCCGCGACAGACAGGCCGACCGCAATCCGTGAAGCTGTTGACCGGCTTATCAATTCTAAAAACTTCGGCGAGCACCTCGGTCGAATGTGGCTGGACGTGGCTCGGTACGCGGATACTGACAGTGCCTACCGACCCGACACGAGGACTCCGCATTACTTCCCGTTTGCTTTTACCTGGCGAGACTACGTTGTCGATTCGTTGAACAGTGACAAGCCGTTTGACGATTTCGTAAAAGAGCAGTTTGCCGCGGACCTGATCGGTTTCAAACCGGGCGATGCCGAGATGGCGGCTCTTGGATTTCTCGCTGGCGGACCGTTTGCCAACCGCGATCCACTGGAATCGCTCGACGACCTGATCGATGTAACGACGCGCGGTTTGCTGGGCGTCACCGCTGCGTGTGCTCGTTGTCACGATCATAAGTACGAGCCGATTCCGACCAAAGACTACTACTCGTTGCGAGGCATCTTCGCGTCGCTGGTTCGTGTAGACCCGCTCGATGAAAAGAAGCAACCACTGGTGCCCGGCTACGAGCCGACCGAAGCAGAACTCGCCGACTACGAAGCGAAGCGTGCCGCCATTGAGGCGAAGGTTACGAAGGCCGGAAACAGCAAAGCGAAGAACAACAACCGTTCGATCTCACAGAAGATTCGCGAGACGGAACTGGCCGAACTGTTGCTGTTCAATCATGGAGCGCCGGCCCGAGCCATGAGAGTGATGGAGCGTCCGAAACCGCTGGAGCCCGTCGTGTTTATCCGGGGTGATGCCGGCAACCCTGGGGAACGAGTCCCTCGCCGATTTCTGAAGATCATTGATGCTGAGCAGAATCCGTTTCCCGATAACTCAAGTGGGAGGCTGCAACTCGCTGAGAAGATCGTCGATCCGACAAACCCTCTGACGGCTCGCGTTTTTGTGAACCGTGTCTGGGGTTACCTGATGGGTTCACACATCGTCGACACGCCGTCGGATTTTGGTCTGCAAGGTTCGCCGCCGACGCATCCGGAACTGCTGGACTGGCTGGCCGTGGACTTCGTCGCGAACGACTGGTCGATCAAACATCTGGTTCGAACAATCGTTCTGACACAGACTTATCAGCAGAGCAGCGACTACCGCGAGAAGGCCGCCAGTGTTGACTCTCAGAACCGACTCCTGTGGCGGGCTAACCGGAAGCATCTTTCGATCGAGGCGATTCGCGACAGCCTGCTGACTGTATCGAAGCAGCTTGACTCGACGCCTCGTGGGCGAGCTGGGCAACTCTGGTCCGAAGGGTACACTCGCCGACGAGCCATTTATGGATACATCAATCGGTTTAATCTTGATCCAACGTTGCGGGCATTTGACTTTCCGACTCCGCTGCAAAGCCAGTCGAAGCGAGGCGAAAGCATCGTCGCGCCGCAGACTCTGTTCACGATGAATGCTCCTTTCGTCATCGACCAAACGGTGGCGATTACGGAGACATCCGAATTTCGAGAATGCACGACGGACGAAGAACGCGTCGCCGCCTTGTTTGAATTGATCTTCCAGCGAATTCCCGCGCCGCTGGAAACCGAACGCGTTTTGAAGTTCGTCGAGCTTCAATCTCGATTCACCACGCCGAACGATTTGAAACGACGAGCATCCACGTGGCCACTCGTTGCCCAGTCGCTGATGATGAGCAACGAGTTTCAATACGTTGACTGAAGTCGTTTCTGAATCAGAGTTGCCACAGAGAGCACAGAGGACACAGAGTTTGTATGAAGCATTCTCTGAGTCCTTTGTGGCAGACAAAATTTGTTACTACCTGCCTGACTGAGTTTTCTGATGAATCCGCAACATCTTTCCAATCAATGGCACGGCTGGTCTCGTCGCGAGTTGCTTGAAAGCAGCGGACTTGGTCTGGGGTCACTGGCGCTGTCCGGATTGCTCGCCAATGATGGCGAGGCTGTTGCTGCACCCGCTCGGCGTGAAAAATCAATCTCGCCGCTCGTGGCCAGCGCTCCACATCATCCGCCGAAAGCGAAGCGGATTATCCATCTCTTTATGAACGGAGGCCCGTCGCAGTTCGACACATTTTATCCAAAACCGGAAGTTCAACGGCTCAGCGGCGAGCCTCTGCCGAAGTCGATCAGCGATCAGTTGCAGCCGACTCAGCGGAATCGTGTCGGTGTTCTGTTCGGGTCGCCGTTCAAGTTTCAAAAGTACGGCGAATGCGGGCAGCCGGTCAGCGAACTGTTTCCCAACGTTGCTCGACACGTCGATGACCTTTGCATCGTTCGATCCATGCAGGGTGAAATTGCGAATCACACTCCGGGGCTGCTGCTGACAAACTGCGGGCATTCAACGCTGCCTCGCCCGTCGATTGGTTCATGGATGCTGTACGGGTTGGGGAATGAGAGCGACGAACTGCCCGGCTTCGTCGTGCTGTGTCCGAAAGGTTTACCGACGGCTCAATCAACCAACTGGACGAGCGCGTTCCTGCCGGGCATTTATCAGGGAACGCACATCGACACGGAAACTTCCGGCAGAGAACTGATTCCGAATCTGACTCGCGATGACATTCGAACGGGCTCACAGCGCGCTCAAGTCGCACTGACGCAGTTTCTGAATCGTCGACACATGAATCTGCGACCGGGGGACGAACGGCTCGACAGCCGCATTCACACGATGGAACTGGCATTCAGAATGCAGACGGCAGGGACTGACGCGTTTGATCTTCAGCAGGAACCTCAGCACATCCGCGAGGCGTACGGAGACACGGTCCAGGGACGCAACATGCTGATCGCTCGGCGGCTTTCTGAACGAGGGGTGCGTTACGTGCAGATCTATCACGGAGCCGGTCAGCCCTGGGATAATCACGGAGCAATCGTGCCTCGCATCACGCAGCTCTGCCGGGAATCCGATCAGCCGATCGCGGCGCTGCTTTCCGATCTGAAGCAACGCGGCATGCTGGAAGACACGCTGGTTATCTGGGGCGGTGAAATGGGCCGTACTCCGACGACACAGTCCGGTTCAAAAGACCTCAACAAGGTTGGCCGCGATCATCACATCGATGGTTACACCATGTGGATGGCCGGAGGCGGAATTCGACCGGGCATGACGTACGGTTCGACTGATGACTTCGGGATGGCGGTTGCGGAAAACAAAGTTGACCTGCACGACCTGCACGCAACGATTCTGCACCTGATGGGCTTCGACCATCGCCAGCTGACCTACCGCTACTCAGGCCGGGACTTTCGCCTGACCGACGTCCACGGTCGAGTCATCGACGATATTCTCGCCTGAGTCCTTGCCGGAACGCAGCAGGGTGCGTCTCGGGGAAACTGTGCAGGTCAGGCACTGTCTGGGGCAGGCACTGTCTGAAGGAGTCAACCGTGGAATTAACCACGGAAGGAACGGAAAACACGGAACATGCTTCCCGGGTTTTCCTCGCCATTTCGTGACTTTCGTGGTTCAAACGATGTGACATTTATCAGTAGACGAGCCGTTGAGAACATCGAGGATCAGCTGCCGAAGAGACTCCTGTTCTCGCTGCGGCGTGAACTGCGGGGCGAGATTCTGAATGTGTGACCTCAGCGAGTTGTAAAATTTTCCATCGCGCTCGCAGCGGTACATCAGGTCTGCGAGTTGCTTCGTCGCTCCGAAATCGAAATAGCCGGGATAGTCCTCTCCCAAAAGCCCGATCGATCCGGAGATTCTGGACGCGAGAATCGGAACCGACGCGGCGATGGCTTCGGAGATGACGTTGGCTCCGCCTTCCATCTTTGATGAGAGAACGAGCAGCCGACTGCGTGCCAGCAGCCTGCGGGCTCTTGCGTTTGAGACTTCGCCGAGCCATCTGTATCGGTCGTTGCGGGCCACTTCGGCGATCGCTCGGCGCTGCATACCTGGGATCAGTGCCGAGCCGATGTGGGTGATCTGAATCTTCGAATCGTCGGGAAGCTGGCGGGATGCCAGGGCTGTTCGGAACGGATCTTTGACCGGTCGCAAATGTCCCGAGACACAGATTTCAAAGTCTCGCTTCAGTGGCTGAGGTCGGTGGTTCGGTGGCTCTGCTGACTGAACAATGACACGAACTCTTGAATGCAGATTATCTGGCAGCTCGTGAATCCCGTGGCTTTGCAAAAGCACGATGCGGTTTGCTCTGTTCAGTGAATCCGCTGCTGACTTGTTCCGATGGAGATCTCGATAGAGATCCGTGCCGGTCAGCAGGAGCACGATCGGAGTTTCCGGTTCCGAGTTGAAACAACGTTCGATGGATCGCGCACTCTTGCGAGCGTGAAATGCGATCAGAACATCGCAACGCTGGCTGGTGAACTCTTCTGCGATGATGACAGCATGTCCGCTGGCTTTGAGGAGTCGCGACCATCGGCTGGCGGTGACGCGGTTCCCCTTGCGGGATCCCTTTGGAGCCGGAGTGACGATCAGGATTCGAGCCACGGTCGTCGTCCGCCTTCATTCAAAAGTCGCGGCAAGTTGCTCATTCAGTTCCAGCGAGGGATATCTCGTTGAGCTTGTTCGAGCTGGCTGGTGAGAAATTCCCGATCTTCATTCGGGCATGTGTTCAAGAGCGACTTTAGAAGTCTTGCCGCCGTTGCCGAGTGTTGAGCTTTGAACGCGATCAGGGCCAGGTCGCGCCGCAGTGGATAGCTGGCCGGGCTGATGGCGACCAGCCGGTTCTGCACAGTCCAGGCGGACGACCAGTCTTCGTTGCTGGCGTACAGGGTGCAGAGGTTGTTCAACATTCGAATGACGATGGTTCGGTCGTCAGCCGGTTGCAGGCTTCGTTCAACCTGCTCGGGGCGCATTCGGGTCAGATCGCAAAGCCAGTCGACCGTTTCCTCCTCGGTCAGCAAACGACCGCCGGAATATCCGTCGAGGAAGACTCGCCCGGTCACCGTTTCGGCCATCGTCAGGAAATGCAGCGGCGACGAGATTCCGGAAAGCGTCAGACCAAGTCGCTCGGCCACTTCCATGTAAAGTAGCGATAGACTGATGGGGATCCCCTGACCGGTTTCGATGACTCGATTCAGGAAACTGCCGTCGGCGTTGCGGTAGGCTGCTTCCGACCCCGTCACTTCGTGGTCGATCGAGATTGATTGAGCCAGCGTTTCCAGTTGCTCCTGTACGGAATGCATTCCTCGGAAGTGGCCAGTCAGTTCCTGCCGCCGCTGATCGAACCAGTTCAGCGTTCTGACAAAGTCGAGTTCCGGATAAGCGTCTCGGGCGATTTCAAGATTGATCATCGTCAGGCTGCACGGTTTTCGCGCAAGCAATCGCTGGAAATGTTCGTCTCTTGAAAAATCGACTTCGGAATTCATGTTCCAACCGGATTCGCGAAGAGGTCGCCGGGGCGGCGGCCGATTGATCGTGCAGCCGTAATTGCCAGAACCAGCGTGTGCCAATGCCGTTTTCAGCGACGCGGGTCGGGGGATCGTAGCGACGGTATTTTTTTTTGGGTACCTTGTCCGAACTCACGATGAGTCTTCCGGATCTGTTAGTGAGTCCGTCGAGCAAATACTTCGACGTAACTGTTCAGGAATTCAAAACCCGTTTCGATTCGGTCGTTCAAGTGCCGGATTCTGGAGTCAAGTGATGTCTGTTGGTGTGCCGGGTGTTCTGACTGAAATTGAAGAAGATCCGTTTGATCTGATCGAAGAAATCGAGCAGCTCAAACGCGACAAGGATGTCAGCATCCTGGCTCACTACTATGTGGATGGAGAAATTCAGGATGTGGCGGATTTTGTTGGCGACAGTCTGAAACTCGCTCGCGATGCGACGACCGTGACAACGTCGACGATCCTCTTCAGCGGTGTTCACTTCATGGCGGAAACGGCCAAGATGCTGAATCGCGAAAAGCGGGTTCTGCTGCCGGACATGCTGGCTGGATGCTCGCTCGCCGAAAGCTGTCAGCCGGAAGCGCTGAAAAAATTTCAGGATGAGCTTCGAGCGGAAGGCCGCGACTTCGAAACGGTTGCGTACATCAACACGTCGGCAGCGGTGAAGTCGTTGTGCGACTGGATCGTGACCAGCGGAAACGCTCGCGAAATTGTGGAACGCGTTCCCGCAGGCAAAGAAATTCTGTTCGCTCCGGACCAGCACCTTGGCAGGTATCTGTCGGAAGTGACCGGTCGCCCGATGATCCTGTGGCCCGGCTCGTGCATGGTTCATGAAGTTTTCAGCATTCAGGATCTGCTCACGGCGAAGAGGAAGAATGAAGGCTGCACGGTGCTCGCGCATCCTGAATGTCCGCAGAATATTCTCGAAATCAGTGACTTCATCGGCGGCACGGAAGCCATGCGCCGGCACGTGATGTCTCTGGCCGAGCCGCAGACATTTTTGATCGCCACCGAAGCGAACATGATCCATCCATTGGAAAAGTCGGCTCCGCAGCACAAGTACATTCCCGTGCCCGGCATCATGACTTCGACCGGTGAAACGTGTGCTTGTAACCGGTGTCCGCACATGGCTCGCAACACGCTGCAGGCCGTTCGGAATTGCCTCCGCGATGAGTCTCCGGAAATCGAGTGGCAGCCGTTCTTCGAAGACGCTCGCGAAGTCGTCGCGAAGAGTCTGTTGAGTTAGATGACTCCGAAGGGTGAACACCGCCCACCAGAACGATCATATTATGTTGGGCCCTGCCCACCCTGCGGCAGACAGTGGAGCGATCACGATGCCGCTTCCAGATTTGAGTCAGGCCAAACGCGAACTCGACGAACGAGGCTTCATCGTGCTCGAAGAGTTCATCGATCCGGGCTGGCTGGCTGAGCTTCAACAGGCAACGGAACGGCAATTCGAATCCGAAGGTGAAGCAGCCGGTTCCGAGTTTAAGACGGAAACCGGCAGTCGGCGACTCGCAAATCTCGTCAACAAGGGTGAGGTTTTTCAGCGTGTTGTCGCCGATCCTCGACTGCTGCGTTTCCTCGAACTGGTGCTCGGAGCCGAGTTCAAACTCAGCAGTCTGAACGCTCGGTCGGCGAATCCTCACAACGGAATCAGCCAGCCGCTGCACGCCGACATGGGAGCGATCGCCGACGAAAAGGGTTACTGGGTGTGCAACTCGGTGTGGATGCTCGACGACTTCACAACGCAGAATGGCCCGATCCGAGTTGTGCCGGGTTCGCATCGCTGGAAACAGTTGCCACAGGACGCGATGGATGATCCGTCGCAGCCGCATCCCGACGAAGAGATCATTACCGGCCCGGCGGGAACGGTTGTGGTCATGAACGCTCACGCCTGGCACGGCGGTACGGTGAACCGTACGGACCGCTCCAGAACGGCGCTGCACGCCTTTTATGCGCGTCGGGACAAGCCTCAGCAGCAATATCAGCGTGAGCTGCTGTCTGAATCGGTCCAGGCATCGCTGAACGCGGAGCTGCGAAAGATTCTCGCTCTGGACGACAGCTTGAACGACGAAGTCACAAAGAACTGCCAGCAGCGGAGCGGGTTTCTGAAGTAGCCTGCGGTCTCGGTCGACCACTCGGTCAATGATGCCGAATGTTTCGATTACGCAACAAGCCGGCATGGACCGACCGGATGTGAACATCGGCGGTGGATGAATTGTTGTCTGTTGTTGATTCTGCTCCGCCCGGAATCGTAGTCTGCACCGCTTTCATCTCGCAGATTTCATTTCACCGTTTTCAATCGGCCCTTCCATTTCCACAGTTCAGAGGCTTTCGTGACAGTTCCCAAAGACCCGGACTCGGCTGCTTCGGACGATGCCGAGCTGACTCCCGACGAAGTTTCCAGTTCCAGCGATGTGAGCGTGCCAGCTGACGACGAGTCTCAATCTGACTCCCAGCCTGCGTCTGGCGAATCAGCCGAATCATCTTCGGATGAGGCACCTGCTGATATCGACGACGACCTTCCTGAATGGGAGCCACTGTCGCCGGAAATTGTCGAGGACGAAGCAGTTCGCGGTGACTTCATGTTACGGTGGGTCGTGATCCTGCTCGCGTTTCTGCTCGGATGCCGACACATTTCGGACACTGTCACGCTGGTGCGGATTCGGACCGGCGAGCATCTTGCTTCCAACGGAATTCTGCCGCCCGCCAACGACGTCTTTTCCTACACGGCCACGGAACGTCCGTGGGTCAACCTGGGCTGGCTGTTCGACCTGGTGATTGCAGGTGTGTACGGGGTTGGTGGTGCGGCAGGGCTTTCATTACTTGCCGCAGTTTCGGCCAGCGTGACGTTCTACTTTCTGCACGGCATCACCCGCGACGATCTTCCGACCTGGTGGACGTCGGTGTGCGTGGGCGTCGCGTTGTTGATGGCCAATCTGCAATTCGCCGCGTTGCCACAAATGGTGACATTGCTTGGCGTCGCCTGGATGCTGCGTGGGTTGCACTCGTGGTCGCAGACGGGAAAGCAGTCGACTCTGTGGTGCGTTGCTGGTTCGCTCGCCGTATGGAGCAACCTCGATCCGCGAGCGTTTATTGGCTGGCTGATTCTACTGGCGTATCTGGTCGGCGCAGCGATTGGTCAGAAGTGTGGTCGAAGTACGTTTTCGGAGCACGCGTCACTGAAAGGGTTGGCGCTGGCGACGGCGGCAGGCTTTATCGCGTTGATGGTTAACCCGTTTGGCTGGCACGCGATTCTGTCGCCGATCCAGCTTTACGGTGTCGAAATGCCGGCACTGGCGGAGTACGCCGGTCGGGTGACACTGCCAGACGAAGTTCAGCTGGTTTCGTTGTTTGACTCTGCCGTCTGGGAAAACCTCAACCAGCACACCATTGCCGCTCTCATGATTGGGGTCGTGGCGGCTGTGACGAGTGTCATGAATTTCTCGCGACTGAACATCGGACTGTTCGCTGTTTATGTTGCCATGCTTGGACTTGCCATCGTTTGCTCACACGAGCTGGGAGCACTGGCTCTGGTGTCGTGCGTGCTGGCCGGGCTGAACGGGCAGGACTGGTACAAAGCGAACTGCCGCCAGGAATACACCATCGACACGTTTGAAGTGCTGTGGTCACGCGCCGGGCGAGCGGTCACTGTGCTTAGCCTTGCGGCGGTCGCGTTTCTGGCAATCAGCGGTCGATTGATGGGGCCGGAAGGTCGTCGAATTGGACTTGGATTCTCACCAGCGCTGGCTGCAACGGTCGATGCTGCCAGAGACGAGGTCGAACTTCTGCCGGAAGGTCGCATTTTTACATTCCGACTTGACCAGGCAGATATTCTGCTGTGGCACGGCGTCCCGTCCTTCGTCGACAGCCGCATCGGTGTTTTTATCGGCGGCGAGGATGACATTCTGAAGGCCCATAACAAAGCTCGATATGCACTGCGCCGAAGCCCGACCGGCTCGGCGGTGGCAGATGCGGTTCCTGGAAAAGCAGTCAAAGAATCCGACAACTGGCTGGGAAATAAAGAACTCTGGCAGCAGCCCTTTGAGAAGTATCAGGTCACATTAGTGACGCCGCGAATGTGGGGTGTCACGCCTGATTACAGTTCGTACTTTGATCTCATTGCTTCGCCTGATTGGAACCTCGTCGAACAGGGTGCCTCGGCGGCATTCTTTGCGCGAACAGACTCGACTCCATCGGGGACGCCATCGAACCTGAATATCGGGTTCTTCCGGAAGCTGGCATTTGAAGATTGCCAAATGAAAAAAGACTTCGAGCCGCGGGTGGAATGGCCTCGCCCGCCATCGAGTTATCAGCAGTTTCTGTCGCTGCCGTCCCCTCCTGTTTCCAGTCAGGCACAAAGAGCCCGGCACGAACTGGCGTACCTGTCTGCGGTTGTCAGCGGAGCACTTCCGATGGAACGCGGCGATGCGTTGGGACTTGCGGTGCTTGCACTCCGTGACGCGACAGTCGGCATCAGCGAAGAAGCAGACAACTCTCAGGCATACAGCATTCAAGCCGACGTTCAGGGAATTCTGAATCAGCTTGAAGCCAGCATTCAGGCACAGTACCAGCTCAGCGTGCCGACTCAGCAAAGATACTACCAGCGACTTCACGCGATGCGGCAGGCTCTGATCGTGGATCCTGAGCAGCTCCAGGTACTTTTCAGCCTGGCTCAGCTTTACCACTCGGCGGGGCGGCTGGACTTTGCGTTTGACATGATCGAACGAGCGCTGGCGGTTATCAGGACGCTTCCGGATGCGGAACTCAATGACCAGGTTCTGCAGATTGCCCGACAGCTTAATCAGATGAAGCAGCAGATTGGCCCCAACATCGAAACCGTCGAAAGTCGCATTCAGGATGCCATGCAGAACGAGAATTTTGATCGCGTCCAACTGGCAGCCGCGCTGAATCAAGGAGGCTACGCGCAACGGGCGCTGCAACTGCTGGAAGAAGACCGACTCTCTATCGCCGGCAACCAGATGGCCGAACTTCAACTGGCATTTCTGCTGGCTGAAGCGGGTCGTTTTGAAGAGGCGAGCGGCATGTTTGCTGCCTTTGAGCAAATGGGAAACGCCGCCGCGATCCCGCTTGACGTTGTCCTTCAATCGTGCTGGCTGGACATGGCTCTGGGCGACTATCGCAGCGTCGCGAGAAAATGCAGGGGACGCGTAGAACTGCTCAAGACTGCCAGTACCCAGGCGATGCTGGCCACGGTTCCGTTCGTGATGCCGTCTCCTCAGTTTCTGGGTGATACCAGTATCTGGCCGGCGACTCAAACGCTGATCTCATCCCGCACGCTTGGCGAGACCGCCTCTGAAATCGCGTTACTCCGATGGACGATCGCGATGGCCAGCATCGAAGCCGGTGAATGTGCTGAAGCCGCTGCCACGTTGCAGACATTGGTCGATGAATTTCCCGAAAGCCAGTTTCGCCCCCTGGTGAAAGCCTGGTTGATGGCCATGACCGGCGAAGAGCTCTCAGACGTTCCTGAGGATATAGATCCGGGCATTCGCTACTACGATGATTCTGACCTTGCTGCTCGTTCGAATGCCCCGGACGTAAACGATAATCGCTCCACTCAAGTTACTGGTCGCACCGAACAAAAGCCGGCGTCAAACGAACCGTCAGAAACGTCGCCGCCACAGAACTGACTTGATGGCTTTCTGGCGACTGATGTAACTAATGAATGCGAGGTTCGCGTTGTGACGAAACGTCAATCCCGAAAAATCGCTCGAGTCTGGCAGAGGTTCGGTTTTCTGTTTGGCGTGGTGGTGATCGCGGGCGTTTCGGTGGCAACGTGGTGGTCGGCTCGCGACGAAACGATGCGGCCTGATGATCCACCTGTCGGGCTTACGCAGTCCGGGGCCGATGTGAATTTTGTCGGAACGGCACGCTGCGCCGAGTGTCACCCTGACAGGGCGTCCGACTACAGGACGACAGGGCATTCCCGAACGTTTCAAGTGATGGAAGATTCTCCGATTCCATCACGACTGGATGGGAAGCGTTACGTTGACCCGATTCGAAAGACGGAGCTGGAGTACAGAAAGGAGGGGGCGGGGCTTGCTGTGCGTATTCCTGAAGTCCTGGGTGACGACCCGTTCCCACTACAGTACGTATTCGGGTCCGGACAGCATGCTTTCACATTTCTGACGCTCATTCCGGGGCCGGGTGGAGAGGCGATTGGGCTCGAGCATCGCGTCAGCCTGTTTTCGGCGACCGCATCCGACCGAACAGTGATTCCTGGAGGCGCACTCGGCCTGACCCCTGGTCAGAAAAATTACAGAATCAACGAAGAGGTCGATCACTTTGGGCATATCGTGAGTGGTGGCACTCTCAGAAACTGCATCCGCTGCCATACAACGACTGGTGAGATCAGAGGCGGAGAAGTGATCAATCTGATGCCGAACGTTGGCTGCGAAAGTTGCCACGGTCCTGGCAGCAGGCATGCTGAGGGGATGAGCCGCAAACATTCCAGTGCGCCTGCCGCCCTGCCTCGAAGTGTTCGAAAACCGGGCCAGATGTTTACAGCAAAGTGGTCTGCGCTGGATGAGATCCGCATGTGCGGCGAGTGTCACCGTATGCCGGAAGATATTTCGAGCGACCGCATTTCGCCCTACCATCCCAGCACAATTCGGTTCCAGCCGATCGGGCTGCTGAAGTCTCGGTGCTATCTGGAATCGGATAAGAATTTGTCCTGTTCCGGGTGCCACAACCCACACTTGCATTCGTCGAGCCAAAGCCGCAGCGACTATGAAAGCAAGTGCATTTCGTGTCATTCTGCAATCGGCCAGAAGAAAGGAACTTCCTGTCCGGTTTCGTCTCAAAAGAACTGCATCGAGTGTCACATGTCAGCTGTTGAGATTCATCCGGGTGTGTTCTTTCATGATCATTGGATTCGGGTGCGCGATGGCCAGACAGGAGTGGTCGGTCGCGTCGAAAGTGATAACGCTGACAATTAATGCGGTTGCGGACAGGTTTAAGAACTGATATTCCGGAGCCGGGCTGCATGAACAGCGAGAAGTTTTTCGATTCGGATGGCAGAATGTTGCCATCGCGACTGTTTTTCTGAGAAAGATATTTCGATACTGATTGTTGCGGCTTGCTGTTTCTGGCAACGCCTCACTCCACCGCATTCATCCTGACGGCATTCCTCACTCCACTGCCCACCTCGCTGCATCCTCACCATCTCACGGTAAGAAACATGGAACGTTGCGTGGGTAACGTGGGGAAGTGTGTTTTTCGAACCTGCCTTTACTGATCCTTCATTTTTAGTTTCCTTGAGCAAAAGGACTGGCTGCCATGAAGAGACGTCTTCCGCGTTTTCCAGGTGCTCGACGAGTGCTTGGTTTCACACTGATCGAGTTACTGGTTGTGATTGCAATCATCGCAATCCTTGTTGCATTGCTCTTGCCGGCGGTACAGCAGGCAAGGGAGGCTGCACGACGGTCTCAGTGCAAAGCCAATCTGAAGAACATTGGCGTTGCACTGCACAACTACCACGACATGGCGACCGTGTTGCCGCCATACAAGACATGGGGCGGGCCGAACGGCAGTGATTGCCCCAGAGGATCAAACTCCTGGTCAAATGTTGGAGGCTACAGCTGGCGTGTGATGATCCTGCCGTACATGGATCAGGCTGCCGCTTACTCGGAGATTGATTTTGAGAGCGATCACGTCCAGGACTACTGCAGTTACAACATGCCGATCTCCTGGGACCAGGTGAATCGCAAGGTGATGTCAGCTTATGTATGCCCATCCGATGAAACTGATCCACGCTCGGGTGGTGGTGCAAACGGTGGAACTGGCACTAATTACGGTGCTGTGGTATCGGCAACAAACATCGCGAATGGCCCGACAACTGCTGCTCAGCAGGCTGTTTTCCAGCAGTCGGCCAGCGGAACCACGAATGTAAAGCTGGACGCGATTAAAGACGGTACAAGCAATACCATTGCCATCGCTGAGGTCTATCGAGGCAGGACAGGACAGCGAAATGGTGGTGGACCTGTGGCTTTGAACCCGCCGTTTCGGTGCAATCGATGGTTTGGTACCGGGAGCTGCGGTGTTACAGGAGGCCGTACTCCAAACGATCCGGCTCCCGATGAGTTCGCCTGGACGAACGACAACGACGAGGCCGCAACCAATGGTTTTCGTCCAGCATCCAGTGCTCACGTCGGCGGCGTACACGCATTGATGGCAGACGGTGCTGTGAAATTTGCAGGCGATACGATCGACCTGGGGGTCTGGAGTGCCGCACATACCCGGAATGGCGCAGAAGACGCCAGTCCGGATTTCTGATCCCAGCGGTTCCGTTTGCTGCCTTGTTGTAACGTTCGGGCCTGGAGCGTCCGTTAGTCGGTCCGTTGTATTGATTGGGGCGACCTGGATTTGTCAGGGCAGCAGTATTTCTGAAGCTGACGAGTGGAGCATCATCGCACAGTCGCGATGATGCTCCGCTCAGTACTTTTGAGCTACTTTCTCCGTCACACTCAGCAGCCTGATTCTCATTGAAGGAATATCTCAGGATGAAAAACGTTCTCTGTCTTCTGCTTCTTGCTGCAACGATTGGATGTTCGAGCGGTGGGGCACCACCTCAGAAAGAACTCAAGTACCCACAGTGGGAAGCGATGGACAAACTTTCTTCCGATGACGTCCGTGAAATAGTGATTGGTGCTCAGGAAGGGAACTGGCAAGCCGTCAAGAAAGCAGTTTCATCACCGGAGTTCAAAACTGCTGTGGACACCTTTGCCTCAACCGACGTGCCTGAAGAGTTTGCCACTGACGCCAGGAAGCAGCTTAAGGAAGAGGCGGTGCAGAAATTCAGGGCATTGATTGAGGCTGCATCGGGAAGCGGCTCTGTCCAGGAAAAATACGAAGCTGCCTACGAAAGCCTGAAAGCTGTACGAGCTCCCGACCCTGTTGAGTAGATAAGCTGCAGCGAGCCAGAATCCGGGTCATTCTTCCGTTGAGTGGCCTGGGTTGAATCCAGGATTCATTTTGTTCTCCGTTGACCGGAGATCATCGAGCCTCCGGTGAAGTTGCCGGGCTTCGTCGATGTGTCCAGATGCGGCGGCTGCGCGGGCAAGCGAGCCGAGGTACCGATAGGTTTCTCGCTGTTCGTCATGAATCTCTTGCAGCCGCCGATATGCCTCGTCTGGCTTGCGCTCATAGAGCAGCAGGTCGGCCTCAAGAATGCGACAATCGACATCACGCGGTGCGAGTTTCATTGCTTTCTCGATTTCCCTCCTGGCCTCGTCCAGACGCCCCTCGCTACGAGCGACTGAGGCGAGGATTCGGTAAGCAAACGCCTCTTTCGAATTTCGCGTCAGACACCAGCGTGCTTCTTGCACGGCCTCAGCCAACTGGCCAGCCGCGTGGTAAGCGTACGCCAGATTCAAATGAGCTTCGTACAATTCTGGATCCAGCTCGATAGCCTTCTTCAGTGGCACGATCATTTCCGGTTTCTGCCGGAGTCCGTCACGAATTTCTGCCACCAGCAACCATGTCTTAGCACGGTCGGGCTGTAACGTTGATGCATGCAAGGCGCGAGGCAACGCACTCTTGTAGTCTTTCTGATGAAAATACAACTCGGCGAGCGACAGCTGGACGGGGTAATCATCAGGGCGGGAAGCTTCCAGCTTCAGCAGAGCTTCTTCCGCTTCCGCGGTTCGGTCAGTCTTTAAGCAGATCAAAGCAGTCAGACGCAGAGCGTCCTCGTAACCAGCGTCTTCCGGGACAATGAGTTGCAGGTGTTCGACGGCCTCGACAGGGTCAACGGTCGCGATGAGACCAGCCAGCCTCAGACGCACGTCGCTGGCGTCGGGGAAGTGGACGAGATGAAGGCGGAACGCCTGGATGGCTGCATCGTTGTCACCGGCAGACAGTGATTTTTCTGCCGTTTCGAGCAGAGTTGGCGAGTTCCAGGTGACGACCGAACAAATGACTCCGGTCAGCAGAATGGTAATCAATGTGTAAGCGGTGACTTTGGCCACTTGGGGCTCCTGAATCGACCTTCTGAACACGGCTGGCGAGCGCGCCAGGTTTGGCGGAAGGCTTAATCGTTGTCCCTGCCCGTTCCTTCAATCAGCCGTTGAACGGTCCCGGTCGGTATTTGATGCCACGACTCCTGACGCCCGGTAGGCCAGCGGACGATGATCGAATCGGCGATTTCATTTTCTCCGACACCAATGACAAGTCGGCTGTCGCTACTGGAAAGGTAGCTGGAACTTCCGATTACAGCCCTTGTTATCTGAGTGCCTTCGCCTTTAATCAGGACAACGGTGCCGTTGCCGTCACGAGCACTCTTTGATCCAACCAGTTCGAGCTGGATAACTTGCCCTGCCGAAGGGGTGTTGTTGCGAAGCAATGTGGCGGGTCCATTCAAATGTTGAACGGCAAGATCCAGGCGACCGTCCCGATCGAAGTCGGCAACACATGACGCCCGCCCGACTAAATGCCGTCTGAAGTAGTCGCCGCTCTGTAACGAAGCATCACGAAACCGACGCCCATTCTGATTGTGGAAGAGTTGAGGGAGTTGTGCAAAGGGTTCACTTCGACCCGGGTCGTGGTGGCCAGTATGTATGTGCCCGTTGGCGACGAAGAGATCGAGCCAACCATCGTTGTCGATGTCAAACAGGGATGCTCCGAACGCCAGCCTCATTTGACTGGGTGCGGCCAGGCCATATTCCGAAGTGACATCGGTAAATGAGAAGCCTTCGTTGCGGTAAAGAGTGTTGGATTCGTTGAAGTAGTTTGTGACGAACAGGTCCGGCAGTCCATCTCCATCCACATCGCCAGAGGCCACCCCCATTCCCGCTTCAGCAATTCCGATTCGATTGACCGCCACGCCAGCCAGCAACGCTTCGTCAGCAAACTTTCCCGTGCCATCATTGATCCACAATTGGTTGTGGACGGTGTCGTTTGCTACATAAAAATCAATGTCGCCATCGTTGTCGAGGTCCGTGGCTACAACTCCCAGGCCGCAACGGGCGGGACCAGACATGAGACCCGCTTCTTCAGTCAGGTCGGTAAATGTTCCGTCGCCGTCGTTCCGGAAGAGAATGTCGTACTCGTGTTTCTGATATCGCGGATGACAGCCTGAATAGTACGTGTGGCCAAGTTCCGTGTGCTTGCAGAGTGGGTAATCGTCCCGATCGAGATTCAAATAGTTTGTGACGAAGAGATCCAGGTTTCCGTCGCCATCGATGTCTGCCCAGGTACAGCTTGATCCAAACCGGTGGTCATCAAGACCTCGATCCGTCGCAATTTCTGAGAACGAACCATCTCCGTTGTTGTGGTAAAGGCGGTTCTGGCCGTAGTTGCTGACATAAATGTCCGCAAATCCGTCGTTATCGAAGTCGCCAACGGCCACTCCCATCGAGTAGTCCAGATTGATCAGATTGGCGTGGATCGTGACATCCCGAAAAGTCCCGTCGCCCGAGTTTGCCAGAAAGCGGTTGCTGGGTGGCGGTTTCTGAATATCGTCGTCCCACGCTTTTCCCTGGCCGAGGTAAAGGTCGGGCCAGCCGTCCCGGTCGAAATCCAGCCAGGCAATCCCCGAGCCCATAAACAGGTGCAGGTGGCGTTCCGGAGTCAGCGGCGAATAATGCTGAAAATCAACTCCCGCCTGCTTCGAAACATCCTCGAACTGCAGTATCTGCTCACCTGCTTCTGAGTATGCGCACAACAGCAACAGCAGAATGCCAGGTCCGAAGACGCTTCTGTTCGACACGTACTTCAGCCAGAGGTTACGGCGCAGTAAGGCCATCTCAGATCAATCTTTGAGAGAAAACGATCCTTCTCGAATTCGCCATCGCCAGGCAAGACTCATCGTTGGGAAATTTGTTCGAAACTATAGCGAGTTGGATGGTGCTGCAACCGCCAGAAGCCGCTGCTGTGTCGGGCTGGCGATGTCGGAACTCTTTCTGGGCTTGACGGCTGCTGAATAGATCCTGAAAAGTGTTTACCGGTAACCGATCAGCTATAACGGCATTCCGTGCCGACGATGCCAGGCAACGTCGGTAGTCGGTACTTCATACACGATCTCGGGCTGAAGCTACATTGACAGCTATGACGCCTCTTGCCTGAATGAAACATGCCGCGTTCAAGAATCAGTCACAAGAGCAGGGCGGAAGTCGCGAATGAACGGTGGTGTTGTGTCGTCTGTCTGGCCATCGCGATACTGATCGCCCTGCATCCGATAAGCACACACGATTTCTGGTGGCAGCTTAGTCGTGGCCGAGCCGCCGCTGGCGGAACACTGGCACCATCACAGGTGCTGCTGGCTGGCGAAACAACTGCAAGTGCTGACTGGTTAGGAGGTGCGCCGGTCTTTGCGATCTTCTCGCTTGGTGGAATCTCGCTGTTGATGGGGCTGAAACTTCTTTCATCGGTAGTGGTTGGACTCGATCTGCTTTTCGTGAAGGCACGACAACGTAGTCTGACAATCCTTGCCATCGTGCTTCTGGCGTTGCTCGCGGCACGCCACGCCTGGGAGCCAACACCGCTCCTGTATGACGCAATCGGAGTAACGCTCGTCTGGTCAATGATCGATCGCTTGAAGGATCACTCGTCGTCGGGGCGGTTAATCATCTTGCTGATAGTCATGGCGGTCTGGGCGAATACCTCACCGTTGTGCGTGCTGGGAATTTTTGTTGGTACGAACGCGATGCTTGTCGGGTCACCGTCTTCATCACTTCCCTTGACGCGACGTAGACGCGTGGAGATCGTTGCGATGATGGCGGCGGCG